>Ga0209363_1000561_pt1 | contig 14969 bp, 9 predicted proteins | sample WorMetexBAHAMAS3_FD_187385 | JGI IMG/M metagenome (GOLD analysis project Ga0209363, IMG submission 187385) | Marine gutless worms symbiont microbial communities from Max Planck institute for Marine Microbiology, Germany - Inanidrilus exumae... | ecosystem: Host-associated > Annelida > Digestive... | reverse complement strand
GGTGTAATTTGCAGGTAAAACTGTGTGATCCATGTCTGAGCGCATTAGAGGTAGTTACGACGATGCGTTATACAAATCGACGTATACTACTACAGTACTACTGCGACTGCTACTGCTACTACTACTATAGCGGTGTTAGGTGTGAAGCGGCGACTGCTACTTTACACATACACACTGGCGACATACTTTGAACGTGTATATCTCGGCTTAAAATTAAAATAGAGTAATTTCGGCGACAGCAGCATATGCGCCATCCTTTTGCTGATCTATACAGCTTACTTGCAGGAATCTCCATCTCCCATTGAATGTCGTCAGTTTATAGCAAGTGTCATGACACACCAGTGTTATTACATATGGCATAAACTGGCGACATCCACACAGATCAGTATCATGTAAACTGCCGACATGGTTGTGTTAGGGTCATCAAAGATCAGAAGCTGTTAGACGCAGCTGCTGGAAATGCTAAATACTTTTGGAAAAAAACAACTGCTTCTTCCACACGTCCTTAACATTTTTCGAGCAAACTATTCAGCTGACGGCTGTTGAGATAGTTTGGTAAAGACTTTTTGATTGACGTACGTTCGCGTCTTAGTCAGTGAGTTTTTTCTGTTTGTGCAGTCTGTAGAATATGTGTTCGTAGTGCGTGATACTGCGACTTGTTCGCTGTTACTGCTGTAGTCATAAGCTGCCGTGCTACAGTGCATTCATTGTCACGTGCTTACACGCCCTTCTGTATTCTGACTAATTAGGCCTACGTCATACTGTGCTCTGTGCTTGCGTGTTTCTGCAAATTTTCACCAGTTAAATTGCGCAGTTTATTACTCGTTGTATTTATTCATGTTCAATTGTATTACGATGACAATGAACCTACAGTGTCTCTGTCAACGGTCATTCATTGTTCATATGCTCTCAATTAATAATGTTCATGGCTCCTTACTTACTGTCCGTGGAACGAAAGAGGCACTTTCTCTTATATACATCAACCAATTTGTTGAAACAGATGATGACGATGTCATACTAACAGTAATAATACTGTCAATTACAGATGGATTCATCACCTCACAAACAAAGCATAACTGCATACGAAAATAATCATGGCAAACTGTACGACAGCTACAAGTCCCAAAGACAACTGTCACTACTTTTTCAGTTTCCATCATGCAAACAGTTTTAATGAAGAGTCTTCCTTCAGGTTTTAAAATCTGAATATTTGAAATTTATGATAGGTTTAAACTACAGCAGCTATGGGACATGTTTATGCTGGCTCCAAATGACATGAAAATTATAGTGGCCAAAGCACAAGTTGCCAACATTGCACAGTCACAAAAAGTGCAGAAAAAATGGATATAACTCAGATAATGACGATGTCATACTAACACTCATAATACTGTCAATTACAGATTGATTCATCACCTCACAAACACAGCATAACTGCATACAAAAATAATCACGGCAAACTGTACGACAGCTACAAGTCCCAAAGACAACTGTCACTACTTTTTCAGTTTCCATCATGCAAACAGTTTTAATGAAAAGTCTTCCTTCAGGTTTTTAATCTGGATATTTGAAATTTATGATAGGTTTAAACTACAGCAGCTATGGGACATGTTTATGCTGGCTCCAAATGACATGAAAATTATAGTGGCCAAAGCACAAGTTGCCAACATTGCACAGTCGCAGAAAGTGCAGAACAAAAATGGATATAACTCATTCATCTTAAGAGTCATGACTCACAACACAGCACCATTATATAACAACAAGCCAACTGAATCCAGACAAACATTCACTGTCAAACGAAGATGACAAAGGGCATTCAAAGCCTGGCTTTCTTTACGTTTATCTAACAGAAGTCAATTGAATCAAGAGTAAGTCTGAGTCATGTCACAACTGTGCAACAACTACAAACTACAAATGTGATTCTCTGTGAAGACATCACAGCATTGTCACTTTCTGACATGATGAAATCGAAGATGTTCACGGATCATACGCCAGTTGCGACCCTTCAAGTACGCAGACTGGATCACTCTTGATTCAATAGTTTTCTTTGGTGGTAAGCAGCTGCGCACTATGAAATCCTGAAACAGCGATGTAACTTCTGTTGCTTCTTCAGGCGACCAGCGCTTGAAACTCACTGAAAACAACATTACAGAAGCAGTTTATTATTATGGTTTATTACACGTATTTGACAAACGGCATACGTGACTGGTGTTGGACGGGCAGAGAAAAATGCAAAACATAAAGCAGAAGAAGCTGCAACTGGTACACACAAAGTCAAGACTGCTCACTGGCATGGAGTGTACTGGCAAGACAATGAAGAGAAACAGTCAATCAAATCAGATAAGATTTATGTGTTAAATGTCACTGGACGCCAATCAGTTCCACACAGCAAATGAAAGAGAAAGTGTAAAAGTAGCCAACGACTTGCAGTGGCAGTATCAGTTGGGCCACTCTAAAAATAAAAGGGCTTCAGTTAGCATCGGAATTTGGACCCACTCTCCCATTCCGTTGTTCAACGTGTACCTTCTTGGCATCATCGAACTGAGCGCACCCAAACTTTGTCATGTGTTTGGCGCTCCTTGGTGCTAGTAAACATCGGTCACAATTTCGGAGGCAACCCACCCCTTAACAATTGGGGGCTCAAAAATTGCCCTCAAAAAGCCGCGTCACAAATGATCTGTGCCATTCATACATCTAATTAATGACAATGAGCCTCGGTTGTCTAGTGGCATGCTGTTGCCCACGCTAGTGCTAACTTTCTATCCAGTAAAGTTGTTAACGTTTAAAAAGCATACAGCATTCAATACAATTATTAACTCCAATTATACCATTCATGCCACGTACCACTCATAATATAACACAAATAACAGAAACAGTACCAGACGTTACGGGATGTCTCGTAGTTGACTGATGCATGCGACGACGACGCTTCGCAGCTGAACAAATATTGCAAGCAAGCACTTGCATTCAGTATTTACATAGGCCCTACTACGCTTCTTGTTACTGCTGGCTAAAGAACGGAAAACAGAGTACATACAAGCAGTGTTCTGGCCATCAAATAAAGCGATAATGAAACAAGGAACTCAGCTATCACTGACAAAAAACACTGATGCCTGTGCAATATGCATAGTGTGACTGCAGTCAACTGTCGACTTGTGGCATCAACTGGAGACCTGCTACTACCAGGTCTCCAGTTGACATCACTTTTACTACTATGTCCGGTGCCTAATCTGAGGAAAAGTCGCGCTTAATACCACTCAAACACGTGATCTTCTAACTAGTCTTTGAGCATCAGGAAGTGCATGCAGCTTGTAAAAAGAAACTAGGGTGGACTGCCCCAAAGATTACAGTGCCGGATCACCAACACATTATGCCAGTATAAGGGACTTCTGTTTAGCCAAAACTCGTAACCCAAGGGAATACCACGTCAATATCCATAGCTTCACTTACGCTTAGGAAGAATCCATTCCTCATCACTGTCACGGACACGAGAAGCAGAGTGCTTCGGTCGATGATGGTGACCTATCTCCAGTAATCCTTTCGCAGGAGGACCTTTCACTTTTTGTTTAACTGCACAAACACAGTAACAGGTGCTTTCCAATATCAGTATTTACATAGGCCCTACTATGCTTCTGGTTACTGGTGGCTGCTAAACGGAAAACAGTACATACATCCAGTGTTCTGGCCATCACATAAAACGATAATGAAACAAGGAACTCAACAATCACTGATAAAAACACTGATGCCTATAATACTATTAATAATGTTCGTTTATTAGATTGACGACACAATGCGCAATATTATAGTGTGACTGCAGTAAACTGTCGACTTGTGGCATCAACTGGAGACCTGCTACTACCAGGTCTCCAGTTGACATCACTTTTACTACGTATGTCCGGTGCTTAATTTGAGGAAAAGTCGTGCTTGATACCACTCACACTTAATACCACTCAAACACGTGATCTTCTACCTAGTCTGAGCATCAGGAATTGCATGCAGCTTGTAAAAAGAAACTAGGGTGGACTGCCACAAAGATTACGGTGCCAGATCAGCAACACATTATACCGGTGTATGGGCTATAAAAGTACTGTCAAAAACTGTACTTTACTGTAAAAATTGCTGTTTAGCCAAAACTCGTAACCAAAGGGAATACCATGTCAATATCCATAGCTTCACTTACGCTTAGGAAGAATCCATTCCTCATCACTGTCACGGACACGAGAAGCAGAGTGCTTCTGTCGATGACGGTGTCGTATCTCCAGTAATCCTTTCGCAGGAGGACCTTTCACCTTCTGTTTAACTGCATAAATACAGTAACAGGTGCTTTCCAATATCTTCATCTTTTCAGTTCACAACAATTCTCGTACCTTTTCAAGAACGTGTGGTAAATTTTCAGCGTCATTTTAGATGTCTGGCAATGATTTGGTTGAGGGCCTTGCTGTGGTTTTTGCAAGAACTGACAAGCTGGATGAAGACAGTAAATAGTCCTGGCCCCTGGGTGTGTCCCCATTCCCAACCTTCCCTACAAAATCTGTCCCCATCCTGACGTCTGTTCTCAACCCAATGCAAGTCACTCTTGCTATCGCCAGCTTAGACTAAACTGAAAGTCAGACTGAGAATTTTATAAAAACTGCAGGTCACTCCGGATATCATTAGTTCAGTAGTGCCATTAAAGGTCTTCCCAGCCAGCTGTGCACTAACAAAATCAAACCACCATATGACAAAATGAAAGCCCCAACAAATCAAGGAAACTACAGTGACATGATAAAACAGTTCCAGCCTAATCTGCAGCTCGGACTTCTTATATTCAACACAACAATGAAAAAAGTAAGTGTTCAAAACACAAAGAGTAGCCTCATACTTCTTTTGGTGTGAATGCCTTGATCTGACTCATCGCCAATCTGCTCATCTGGAAGCATATCTTCACCTGTTGGCTCAACGTCTGACTCAGTATCAGCATCGTCAATTGTGGCTTCAGACACTGGCAATCAGACACAAAACAACAGTGATGCAGAACACAGATCAACAGGCCACTTGTGGCATCAACTGGAGACCTGCTACTACCAGGTCTCCAGTTGACATCACTTTTACTACGTATGTCCGGTGCCTAATCTGAGGAAAAGTCGCGCTTAATACCACTGAAGCACGTGATCTTCTACCTAGAGCATCAGGAAGTGCATGCAGCTTGTAAAAAGAAACTAGGGTGGACTGCCCCAAAGATTACGGTGCCGGATCACCAACACATTATACCGGTGTAGGGGCTATAAAAGTACTGTCAAAAACTGTACTTTACTGTAAAAATTGCTGTTTAGCCAAAACTCATAACCAAAGGGAATACCACGTCAAGTGTTCAAAACACAAAGAGTAGCCTCATACTTCTTTTGGTGTGAATGCCTTGATCTGACCCATCGCCAGTCTGCTCATCTGGAAGCATATCTTCACCTGTTGGCTCAACGTCTGACTCAGTATCAGCATCGTCAATTGTGGCTTCAGACACTGGCAATCAGACACAAAACAACAGTGATGCAGAACACAGATCAACAGGCCACTTGTGGCATCAACTGGAGACCTGCTACTACCAGGTCTCCAGTTGACATCACTTTTACTACATGTGTCCGGTGCCAGCATGACTGACAAACTACAGTGTAGATGCAGTGTTCTAGCCATCCAATAAAATCATAAGGAAACAACAGGCGCAGCTATTGCCAACAAAAAGTACAACAATACATAAACGAACCCACCCAAAGCACACAGACATGGAAGGCATCTAACGAGATGAACACAACAGCGATATCATTCCTACGTAAGAACTCTCCACATTTGCAATTACTTATGGTGTTCATGTAAACTGGTGACATTTATATTTTACATTGTACAAGTGGTACAAACTGCAGACCTACACAAGTATATAATACTACCAGTAGTAACACGCTCCCTCGCCCACCATTTGACGGCATATGTGTCCAGTTGATGCCACTCGTACTACATACTACCTCTCCAGTATTGGGATGAGTGCCAATCAAGTACTAACCTCAGTCATTGCCCATGCTGGTCTCACCACAGATTATTTTCCCGTTACATGCAGTGTACCACAGGGGTCCGTTTTTTGACCCCTTGGGTTCATTGCATATACCGAGGATATCACTGTCGTGTCCGAAATGCATAGCGTCCACTCACACACGTACACTGATGACACAACTCTATGACAGCAGCACTGTTGCCGACGCCGGGTCTAGAGTATTACATACACTTGCCATAATCAAGGAATTGAGTGATATGGACCGGGAGGGAGACATGGTGACGAGCGTAGCACATATGAATGGACTGTTGAGGGCACATGGAGGAATCTTGCTGTCCATATTGCCTAATGTAGGAATTGCGCTGAGGCTGTATCTGACCATTCCAGTCACCAACTGTGAAGGCGAGAGGTCATTTTCTACGTTGGCAAGAATCAAAAATCACCTTCGCGCATCAATGGGTCAGTAGTAGTAGTAGTAAGTACTAAGTAGTAGTAGTACTGGTGTTTGGTGTGAAGTCGCGACGCAAATACTAACTTAGACCCACGCACCGACGACATACATATGAACTGCAGACGTCGTCGGTTTACAAAACTTGAAAGTTATTGCTTTTGGTGTGAAACGCGTAAATCCAAATTTTTTTTGAATTTGTATGACGTCGTCGGTTTACGTCAAAATTGGCCGACCTCCAGTTTAGCCGATCCATTCAAGGTACGTTCAGTTTTTTTGGTAGTAGTAATTACTGCGGTAATGTAGTGCACTCCCCACACATCGAAACATGTCGGGTGTTTGTTTCATTCATGTCTTAGTAGGGCTCAGGTTTCTTAGGCCAGTAAACTAAGTAAGTAAGTAAGTAAGTAGGAAAGTTGAGTATTTGTACTCGGCCGCACTGAAGAGCACAGTAATTAGTATAATATAGTAATATAATATAAAATAATATAATGTAATAAGATATTATGTTATTTTGCGCATAGTAATAGACTGATACAACTGCTTACTTGTTTACTTAGGCCTACTTGCTTCCTATTTTACCTCGCGCAGGCCACGGCAAAGATTGCCGTCTTGGTGAAATCTGCCCTTTCCAAAAAGCATTTCAGGGGTGTTCCACAAGTTATCATCAGGAGGAATGCACGGCTATTTTTTTCTGAGCCTTCAACGGTCAACCCCAGGACAAACACGTTTAGAGACCCCAGACCGTAGGGGCAAAACGTAAAACGCGGCCGGCCAGCTATCTGAAATTGAATTACAGTCATCTCTAATCGAATTAAGTAAGTAAGTAAGTAATCCTTTTAATTCTTGAAAGATACCGGGGCTCTAAAACAATGCTAGATATCTGCAAATAATTGCAGAGATCTGAAATTTCGGATTAAATGTGAAAACGGCTTGCCATAGGACACACTTAGCTACAAGACCTATGCACTATGTGAACAAAAACTGTGGCCGTCCATCACTCCCTGGGGATAATACTTCGGTACTTTTCGGCAATTAGGAACATCTACACCCAGTTTGGCAGCCGGTTTGGCGTGTTTTTGGTTTAGCGTGGAATTCAGTATTGTCGTACACATTTAATTGTTGCAAATGGACGAGAATATGATGGCAAGCAATTTTTCTTGTGTTTTATGTTGCTATCTGTGTTTTATGTTGTGACGTTAACCGATAACACTCTGATATGTGACATGAGCACGGGAACACATAAACGCAGTGTCCGTGTCAGCCGCCGGTAAAATGCGGACATGCGGATTTTCGAACATGTAATGCTTGTGGGTGCTATGGATAGGGTTAGGGGGCAATCCTGTAGTTTCGGGTTTTAAATTCGGTATCATGGAACTTTACCATGGTAAAAATACAGACCCCAAAATACCATGGTACGAGTACCATGGTACGGGTACCATGGTAAAAATGCATTAAGGTTACTGTGTCGGTTCGGGTTAGTGTTACGGTTATTGTCAGTTTAGTTTGATTTGTTAGCAGTAATAGTTAACCCTAACCCTAAACCTAACCCTAACCCTGTATTTTTACCAGGGTACCCGTACCATGGTACCCGTACCATGGTAGAATGTAGCTACCATGGTATTTTTGGGGTCTGTATTTTTACCATGTACCATGGTACCGAATTTAAAACCCGAAACTACAGGATTATTATAGGTTAGGTTTAAGTTTAGGGTCACGCTTGGGGTGAGGGTCAGGGTTGCGGTTAGCATTAAGCTTAGGATTAGTGTTAGGGTCCGCATCAACATCCGCATTTTACGAGTTCGATGTCCGCATCTGCACGTCTGTATTTTACCCGTCGCCGTCTGTGTCCGTGAATTCCTGGCTGTGCACGCTCGCCAATCAGAAATGCGAAAAACTGCGAATATTACCCACACAAGCCCAACTTGTTGTGCCATTGGTCCTGTCGGGTGTTTTTTCCGCGAATGTTTGGTGTGACTAAATACCACATCGGGGGTGGGGGAACATAGCGATCGCCAAGAAAGTGCGTCATGCGCCCTACTATCTACTTTCAAAGTGCCACTTGATAGAATATAATTTATTCTGTGTTAGTTCAGTCTGTGCTAACAGCATGAAACGTAGACCATGTCAAGTTTTCACCGGTGACAAATTTATTGGCGTCTATAGGAGTTTCACAGTTTCTTTTAAATAAATGCCTTTCTTTGCATGCAACTTTATAGCTTACAGCCTTCCGCAGTTTACAACAGTTGCAGTTTCTTACAATGCCCTTGGAAATTGGTGTGGTGACATTGCACTCGTATGACGTCCGATGTGGTAAAAATTCGCCCCCGATATCGTCCGGTGTGGTCCGATGTGGTGAAAATTCTTGCTGATGTGGTCTGATGTGGTAATTAGTCATACCCGCAAATGTTCATTGCTTCGCATGGCGGGACGCAATATTCTGAGGATCAGTTACCGGCTGCCAAGCGATTGGTTGCTGCTGTCAAGTGAGTGGCGAGAATGTTTATTCGTCGTGGATCGAACACTGGTAACCGGGACGCTAGTCTGGCAAACTAGAGTACCGATAACCGGGACTCGAGAGACTGCAGTCCCGGCAACTGGTACTGGGGTCACTGCAGTACCGGTTACCGGTACTGCAGTTTTGAGCCCCGGTTGCTGCTACTCTAGTTTCCTATACTAGCATCCCGGTAAGCGGTACTGCACCGATCCGACTCCAGTCCCGGCAGCCAGTATGTGAGTCTACCAATATTTAATACATGCATGTTTTATTGTTTTACAATTGCGTTCTGACAGTTGTCAAATACACGGATATGTTATGTTATGTTACCAGACTAGAGTACTGGTAACCGGGACACACACGATGGCGCCACCGGACGATGCAAGTATTACTGAATAAGGAGCAGAAAGACAACAGAACATATGTCTAAAATAAATAAATATCAAACTAAAACGAGCCCTAACCCCATGCTACTGACCCTAACCATAAACCATAAGGACACAGATATTTAGATATTAAACTTTGACACCACATAGAAGGTATAACTGTAGTGGTACATGAATGAAAACTGAAATTGTTTGTGGGTCGTGCCAGGCTGGGGCGAAGCCATGTTCTGGCATTCTAAATGAACGTGCTAAATGAAACTCCGATGTTCTAAAATGTATAAAAGGTTTATTTGGGGCGATAATAACACAAGAGACTCAGCTATTGCCGAGAGACCCGCACGACTCAGTGTATGCTAAATATTCCGTATCGCATCATATGATAATTAAACAATTTCTTATACTCAGCCTTGCATCACACGGTAATCAAACTATTTGTTGTACTCGGCCTATGGCTGCTGAAATGCAGATTTCGACAGTGGGTGTGATAAACACTGTCGTTCTCAAGGACTCAGAAGTTTATGACACTCACCGGCGAACTAAGTTGACATCGCCTGAGACGATCAGCCGTTCCAGAGATATCGTTGGTGCCCTTCAAAATTTAAATGGTTCACGTGACCTAACCACACCCCTTTCAGGGATGGTTTGTCGTCCGTAGGCTGGGACTTGCTATGATCAACCTGTGTATCTGGGACTTGCTATGTTTAACCCACATACCAAATTTCAACTGTCTTAAGACTATCTGCAATGAAGATATGAAAGGCAACGCAAAATGTAAAAATTCTCGTTTTGAGCCACCATCCAGGGGACTTAGGGGTAACGCACACGGTTCATCTATGGCTTGATGGAAAGCGCATTGTTGACTTCTTATTAGTGATAATTGAACTTTAATTGAACTTTTTTGGCTAGCTATCACGGCTGTGAGTCACAAAGTGTGTTTTTGTCTATTTGTGCAGAAGCCCCCTGCAGTCCAATTTTCACCAAAGTTGGCATACATGTAAGGTCACTGATGTAATGGGACAGAAAAAGTTTGGTGACCAAAAATCCTGGGGTTACAGTACTATGGGGAGAGTCAAAATTTGGCACTTATCACAGGAATAGATGGTCGCCCATATAGCATGCAGCATTACCATGCTGCCTGTGATATTGTGCTTACATCAGCTATTGAACGAACAAATCCGTAGGTTTGTGCTCATTGTTTATGTAGGTCATCGAATTTTAACAGGCTGCTTTTACCAAGACTAGCTGTTTAAACTGCACATGCATTTTTTGACATTACTACATGGCAGTTTTGTTTGCTTCATTAGACTGTGAACCCTTCATGATTTCATGGACCTTTGATGCTGGATGCAGTTCAGTGCCATGTCAGTTAGAAGAAGCAATAGACAGCGGATGGTAAACCGACGGCTGCTGCAGGATTATGTAAGTTTTATGTTGAAAGTTGTGATGGTTACTGATAAACTACCCATGGTTGGTTATATCGTCGAAGAACTGTCAGTATTTGAGAACATTACAATATAAGCACTTTAACTAGACACTAGACAGCAGACATTTTGTCGAAATAATGTAACATAATATCATTGGCTCAGTGCCAGAATGATTCAACTGCATTTTAGAAGAAAATGAGAAAAAAATTGTGTGAAGGTAACTCCCATAGTATTGAAAATTCATATTTGAATGCAACAGTGCAACAGATAATTTAGTTTGCATTTGAGCTATTGGTACCGTGTAGATCTGAAATAAACTAAGCAAAGGTGGCGGTAAATGGTACCAACGTCTAATCAGAATCTTATTTCACCTAATACTAACTATCCATAACTCTGACCCAGTGTTTAACCCGAACTGTATCCTATTACATCTTTTCGCTTTTGTTTGTGTACATGTGCTTTCTTCATGGCATTGATGTTGTTAGTTGTGCATTGGTAGACAGAAAGTATGTAAAACATTCACACAAGACCACATGATATGCTGATATGGTTCCCGGCAGTGGTCTGTGCCAGTCTGCTTAGCACCAGTTGAGAGATGCATCTTATGAGTTTTATTGCTTACTCAGTCAATATCCAATTTAGGAGATGTACTGGCTCTTCCATGATGTAAAAGGAGCAATATCTGTGACATGCTGTGTTTTGTGTAGCAATTGCTTGACAACAAACATGGCTGTTGGCAGTCAGGCAAACCACCAACCGGTTAGTAATTGCTTCCCTGTAAATTATTTCTGAGATAATTAGGCTAATGAAGAAGTAATGCTGAGAAAGCAAACAGTTCTTTTAACAAGAAATTGTACAACTACAATTGAGGGCACAACCGGCACATTGCCATTGAGCATTTTGTCTACATATGTTTTTTTATTCTAAACCATTTTCCCAGTCCATTTCATATTGAGACAAAGAATCACATACACTAGCTGTAATTATTGCCTATACTGCCGTATTATTGTCATGGAAATACTGTGCCGTTCAAATCAGCATTATAAGGACAGTGTGACTGTTTTTCTGGAGAGCGGTGACACCAACCTTATAATTCTGGTATGACACCATAGTTGGTAGTACAGGTGATGTCAACTGGAGACTAATACTGGAGTAGCAAGTCTCCAGTTGACTGCAATATCTAGTGATTAAATTAATGGTTACAAGAAATTGTACAACTATAATTTCAATTGGCTAAGCCTGTTGCAGATGTCTATTAGAAGGAATGGGCAGCTGTTATTTATAATTGTGCTTAGTGTTCCTATGTCGCTTTCTGTAAATTTTTTCATAAACTATATTTATGCAATTTTGCCGATTGTCGATTAGCATTGGAAAGCACATCAAGGGGTGGAAGGATGTTGCAAAAAGCTTTGTCAGACAATCTGCTGAAGGACAAGAAGGACAAGAACCGCAGAACAGCAGAGTGGCTGTGCAGCTTGCCTCTTATATTTGGTAATTATTCACACAAATTCTCTGCAATGGGTATTGCCAATATACGATTTTCGATTATTATGCATCTATGGTTGTGCATGCACGGAAACTCTTCTGTTTGGCAGACGGAGTAAACAGGCCCCTAGCGACACATTAAACAACTAAAGGGGCACGTGCCAAGGTTCAAAAAACATTTTTTAAAGAAGCCCAACCCAGCGTGCTTTTTTGGGTTTTATTGGTTTTCATTGAGCTACGGGTTTTTTGGGTTTTCCTATGGACAAATGGGTCGCACCAAGTAGGGACAGCCTTGACAGGATGTTATTAACTGCACTTTTGATTGTAAGTTTTGTTGTTTAATTTCTTTACAGAATTGTGTTCATTTTAGAATAGTTACAGAACTTAGATTTATCATATTATATAATATAAGCGTTTATTATGCCAAATGGCAGCAGAACACGCAGTATAGCAATACATGACAAATCACACTAAAACACAATTCTTATTTCTTTACACTATAAAATCTTATGTTTTGAGATAAAAAACAACCAAAAAAAACTAAAAGCACACAAAAACACAGAATATAGTAGCATAACTAAACACTTTATGACTCAGTTGTTAAGCCCATGAATTATCTAACTCTATTCAGTGAATTACTCACAGCTTACTGAGCTTATGGCATTACTGTAACTGTGACAGATGCCGTAGCCTGTTGCTGACAGAAAATTTACTTATTTACTGCGAACTCTGTGGGTCCACTTAGATGATTAGTTCTAGTATTCTAATTGGTAGCCCTCTTGAGCATTTGCAGACGTAATTTGCATGCTTTGTTATTGATGTTGGTCAGAAATATTGATTTGTGATTTAGAAAGAATGTGGCTTAAATATTTGCATGATTCAGTTGATTTATAGAAACTTTTTAGTTATCTGCAGGCTACAGCACTCCAGTTATGGTTTTTATTTCTCTAATATTTAGAAGCTTTGGAAACTAAATCCTTAAACGTTTACATCTTTCAACCTAGTAAAATATGTCTCTGTTATTGTGGCACTCAAACACAAAGGTAAGCACAGTGAAATTGGGTGGACTGGGTACAAAACTGATACCAAGGAGCTGTTAGCTGCTCAAACTATCGTTCCCTTTTGAAAATCAGTCCCCAAAAATTATTGGCAGGGGAGCAAAACATTTATCCATAAAAATATGAAGTGTTTTCCCTGTACTGTGCTGTTTGCACCTACATAGTGGTGCCTGCCATCTCAACGAAAACTGCATGTACTGACATAGTCTGTAGTACAACTGATGTCAACTGGACACCTGTACAATCAACTGGAGACCTCAACTACTGGTAATAGCAAGTCTGCAGTTGACTGCAACAAGTCTCCACTTGACTGCAGTCGTACTAAACTGTTTATTGATTTCAATGAATGATTCAGTTACCCGTGATTTTTAAATTGGCTAATCCTGTTTCAGATGACCTTCAGAAGGAACCAGCAGCTGTAAGCCAGCAAGAACAAGCGACAGATGATGCAGCAGAAGTTCGTGGTCAAGTTGAAGCGGAGGACGAGAGCAGCGACAAGGAACCGGCAGCTGTAAGCCAGCAAGTACAAGCGACAGATGATGCAGGAGAAGTTCGTGATCAAGTTGAAGCGGAGGACGAGAGCAGCAACAAGGAACCAGCAGCTGTAAGCCAGCAAGAACAAGCGACAGATGATGCAGGAGAAGTTCGTGATCAAGTTGAAGCAGAGGACGAGAGCAGCAACAAGGAACCGGCAGCTGTAAGCCGTCCGGAACACGCGACAGATGATGCAGCAGAAGTTTGTGATCAAGTTGAAGCGGAGGACGAGAGCAGCAACAAGGAACTATGTGGAAAAAATAAATTGGAACCTAGTAGCAGTAATTCAGTATCAGTGGTAGTGCAACTTGGTGCAGGTAGACGGCGACCTATATTGAATGCTGAGTCTGGGATATTTGACTGGGAATCTGACAGTAAGGATTCAGCATCATTGGAGCCCGAACGTTCTTTGACTGGCAGGAAACGTAGACGTCTGCTGAATCCAGAGACGGGTACTTTTGATTGGGCGTCAGATGGTAGTGAATCTACATCGGTTGTCAGTGGAACCACAACAGGGACCATGTCAACTGTTTATGAATTTTTGCCAGTAAGTTCCGTTCATTCTTTGCAAGGTGCATAATTATGACAGATAGTGCTAATAGTGTTCATACGATAGTATTTAGGCAGTGGCTATGGTTTCGTCTAGATGGAACTATAATGTCGAAAATTAATGTTCCATAATGACGGAAGCGCCATCCAGTTGTTAGGTGCCCATCCATCCACTAGGTGGCTACCAAATTCCTATTGGTAACTACATCCCCTTCCGCATTTCACAATAGACTATTGCCATCTTACTAATTATATAGTGATCCTTTTCAAACAATTATGTACTTATGCTATGCTACCTGGTCACCTAAACATCGATTGTCCACGTGTACATTTAACCTCACACTGAGCACGTTAATTGTGGTTAATGCCGTTAATTGTCACTGGTCCAGACCTTGTGACAGGTGTTGGTTGGGTCGGGTTTTAGGCATAAGCGGCCATATCTCCAGAATGACTAGCCCCCATTGCGAATAAACATGTTTCGGTGGTCAGTCGTGTGCGATGCGGCCTCTCGCCCCTCGAGTGGCCTTGTTTAGTGGCGAATTTTGTCGAAAATTTTTGGACAGGCCGACGAT
>Ga0209363_1000560_pt1 | contig 14985 bp, 15 predicted proteins | sample WorMetexBAHAMAS3_FD_187385 | JGI IMG/M metagenome (GOLD analysis project Ga0209363, IMG submission 187385) | Marine gutless worms symbiont microbial communities from Max Planck institute for Marine Microbiology, Germany - Inanidrilus exumae... | ecosystem: Host-associated > Annelida > Digestive... | reverse complement strand
GTCTAGGTGCACTAAGTGAGACCGTCGCGACGGTCTCACTAAGAACAGTACGGTTGATGGCACCAGTGAGAATGCTATACTGAAATCTAGCATGCATGCAAACACCATCAACAATGTTCGAACGTTGTCGACAGCGTTTGATGGTGTGCGACCACCGTCAATCGCAGTGGACTGTGGTTGATGGCATCAGTTTGAATGTTACTGAAATCTACATGTATCAATGCTACTTTGCTAGATTTTTTGATACCGTCCCATCCCCGTGTTTGAACGCTGTCGACTGCCTTTGACATGCATGCAAATTTTTTATTATGCTAGCCGCATCAAGCGGAAAGCATAGTGTAGCAATCTAGTGTCCATCAGTCTGTCTTTCTGTCTTGTCGGCGTACTTACTGTGACTCATCAGAGGGCAGCATGCGACGTTGCAGCATAAATTTCGGCCGGACAATAAGGATTGCTGGTTTTATTCTTGTCTCATTTATTGCAGTTTGTGCAATGTGCATAGAAGATTTTGACCATGGCTGGAGCAGCGAGTCAAAAGAAGCAGTTGTCTGATGGTGAATTGAGTGATGATGATGCTGAAGAAAAAGCAAACCTTGACACTAGTGTTTGCAAAACGTGCAATTTAACATTCAAAAACACTGCGGTAAGTAGTATTCTGTTTTACGAACTATTGTAATGTATTGTCTGTGTTCAGTTGTTGAATATGATTTGATTTGTTGTGTAGTCACTGTAAGACGAATTTCTACCATGCGAAACTGACACCCCTGTGTCTGTCTGTCCATCAGTCTGTCTCTCACAGTCACAAGCCTACCAAAATGGCTAAACGTAGGATCATGCAAACAGTACCATACATTGGGGTGCCACATACAGGAGAATGGGTAAACATTGGCAATTTTCCATCAATGTCTTGCTGTATCTTAGAAACGGTGCAAGATAAGGGACATAGTTACTGTGGAAGACTATTGGGAACTTGCATGTTATTATCTGAGTATGGCTAATTTGCAGCCTTTGGCCTTTATATTGTTTATGAAATTGTTGAGAACTGGTAGACTTGATGATGTCAAAGACTGTCATTTTGGAACTGACAAGCCGTGTTGTCTAATTAAGAAATAATAGGATAAGTTTATAAGTTTATATCGTGCCAAAGTTGCAATAAAAATTAATTTAGCAAATTCATATTTTTAATGTGTAAAATGTTGTTTACAGAGGAGGTTTACACTTAATTTTGTCGTATTTTTATCATTGATTGTGACAGAGTTGATCAATAGTATTATAATTCAAAGCTAAGGAGGTTCCGTGAGTTTGGGCATATTTTCGGAAACCCACAGAAATGTTGCATTTTCACGTGAATTAGGTCTATCTAACAAGCCCATGTCTCTGTGGTGTCTTAATGGCAATGGAACACTAGCCATATTAGCAGAAACATCAACATTTAATAAATGGACTCATTGACATACTGATAAACCTTACCTTAGAATGACTTTAGCCTTGGTTGTGCAAATACTTACCATCTGAATGACATTGTTTTATGTATCCTCTCAGTATTGCAAATTGCAATACCCTGTTTGTGATTTCTAATTAGATTTCATCCATTTATTTAGGCACATTTTGCCAATATTATTAACTTTGAGCTACACTTACTGAAGATACAGGAAAATGTTTAGCGTCCATTATTATGAACATGGCATGTTTGCATCTTTTATTGCCAGCATTGCCATGTGCTGTAAGATTCTGTATAGCCTTTGGCCAAATTTGCGTTGTTTTATTTTTTCTATTTTTGACGTACATGTAACTTTTTAGCTTGTGTTACTTTTGCAGGCATTTTATTGTCATATATATTCAGTTTCACATCTTCAGAAGACGTCTGATATGTCTAGCAGTAGTAAGCCTAAGTCACCTTTGCCAACTGTGCCAAAAAGTTCTTTTCCAATGGACACATTATGCCTCAATGCATCATTTTTGTCCTTGCCAAAAGCAGTACATTATGATGAATATGAAGATCCATCATATGATACGCAATTTCCTCAGTTTTCTGCACGAACTCATCACATGCCGGTGACAGCAAACAACACATCAGTAAGATCAGTGTTGTTACCTTGTATGTTCTGTGTATGTTAACCAGAGGTTTTAATTTACATCTGTGGGGGACGGTCTCAAAAGATTTTGGGTGAATGATAGGGTTTATTCTTAATGGTTCATCCAGGGTTGATGATTTTGAATTTGGAGATCTAACTGCAGCCCTATGGCAGTTATGCTGTTCATACTGTCCTTGGGTTCAATCACTGATTACTAATTAAATTATTAATTACTAATTAACAAGTGGTGACATCTTGAACAGTTTGGTTGTATGTAGCACGTTATGGTGTTGTAATTATGAACTAATTACACAGTCATCTATTCTCGAAGTTGGTTACTAGGACAGCTACTGCAATAGCAACACTTTCTGGGGGAAGAATTAATAAATTTCTGCTCTCTGTATAACTGTAATTTCCTTACTACACAGGTAAAACACAAAAGCTGCACAAAGTCTGTACAAATTTAACATTTTGTTCTTAGCAAAATAAGCCTAGCTACACGATTAAATATATCAAACTTTCTCCAGATCTGCAGATGAATGTAAGCCCAATTAACCTTTATACAAAAGCTTACCTCAGTTTAAACAGCACTTCCTTCAAGCTAGTATAGACACTGCAGTAAGTGTGCGAAACGTTACTGAACTAGAAAATTGAGTTACTACAAGCGTACAGCAAGTTGTTTGAACTTGACACTGGCGTGGAGATAAGAATGGCTACAGTGGCTAGGACTCCATAAGGTTTTTAGTAATACAATATGGTTTTGTATACAAAGGGTGGCGGAAAAAAGCTAGCCATTAGCCAGTGCTGTTAAATCAGCAAAGTCACGTGCCAGATATTTCATAAGGTAGTATAGTAAGATGTTGAGGTATTGTGAGATCTTTGACGGTAACGTTTTTGTGAGGTACTGCTGAAGCTGATGGTGACATAATTTTGAAAATTGGTGAGCGTTTGGCAAAATTACGGACAAACGTGGATAATGGCACCTTTTTTGACCAGTTTATTGCACCACTCTTTGTATGTTATTTATGTTGTACCATACTTGTTTGCCGAATTTTGTTTTTCTTAATTTTTATATGCCTGTGTCAATAGAACATTATGGGAACACCTGCAGCAAGCAAAGAGCATCCACAAACGTTTTCTGCTCTTTAACATGATTAGTTTTATTGTGTTTTTGCCAAACTAGTCAGAATGTTCATGGATATAATATCTCGGTCATTACTCAGTTTGATAACCAACGTAAGCTGACCCTTTGCACAGAACCTCCAGATTGCTGCATAAAATGGACAGTTTTTGGTATATTTTCTATGTCTTTGGGATTCATGAACAATCATTCCAAATTTGGTGCATAATGTAGATTGACCATGGCAAGTACTGGTCAACTGATGACAAATTTCTCTAACGTGGGTCGGTCGTGGTCAGAGTTATGTGACCACCAATATTTTCAGAACAGGTCTAGCTGTACATTTCTAGTGTCATCACTCTTGCATGATTTATGGTGCCCTAGTAGCTAGATGTGTAATTTTGTTATTTACTGAACAAAAAGGCAGCCAGGTTGAGGTTAATATGTCACTGGTCTTCCCTTACTGGGTAGGGATAGCTCTCCACCCCTGACCTTTTGTCTCTGATATAGCCATATTTGTGCTGAAAGGGGACGTTAAACTCCAACTAACTAACTTGCTATTTACTGTTTAACTTCGACATTCCGAATATTATTAAAATAATGAATTATCATTATGTTTACAGTTTGAGCCATTGTTGGAAGGCCATTGGGTTATGACTAACAAGAAATCTGAAGACTCAGGAATGATGTACAGTTGTGAGGTCTGTGTCGGCTACTTGTGGTAATGCGAATGACTGAATCTGCTACTGTTTTGTTGTAAACTTATTAGTATAGAAATGCACAAGCAAAGTAAGGAAACTTGTGCAGCATAATGTGTAGGAATGTGTAGAATGTATAGTACTGCAATTGTACTGGCGTCTTAAAGTCCAGTGGTAGTTCATTGGTTTTTTGCGCGCAGGGGTCCAGCCTACTCTGGACCGCAGTGCTGAGACCATATAGCAGGCGGTCCAGTGCGCTTGCCCAGGAGCAGGTATGCCAGTCGGTCACTTATGCGCCCTGATTCTTCTAAAGACTTTGACGCTATATAAGCCATTTACTTACTTACTTACTTATGACAACAGAGGGAGGCTGTGAATTTAGCCAGAACCAGAAAACTTGTAGGGCTAAACAAAATTCATAAACTCACGGAATTAATAGAGACCATGTCTTCAGCGTTTGCCGTGAATTTGTTTGTTCGATTTGCCTTAATTTGTCACATTTGCTACACTTCTGTGCAATGGTTAAAGTGTACTTTTTGGGGCCCAGAAACTCTCTTGAAATATCGGGCTCACTGCTTTTTCTGGCAGCACCAATTACATAGGTGTGTGCAATGTGTGTTAGCGATGTGCGGGGAAGGCGGGTTAAGTAGGAGTGAGCAGCTTGTTGGGTATTTCTATAGCGCGCCCCTTCTAGATGTGGCCTACTCTCTGGCTTAGCCTTGTCTGGCGCTGTGTATTATGCCAGCCAGCGGTCAGCCAAGTCTATTTACTTCGACTCACGCCGGCACGGCAGGCAGACTTGACACTGCTAGATCAAGATGCCTGCAACAGTCACAGTTTATAGAGGACACCGTCGAACCCTCTTTTTCCTGCCTGGAATTATCTCCCTGTTCATCATGTGTGTAGCAATTATTAGAAATAATTCTTTGGTAGACGGACGTGCCCGGGCCGAGTCGAACCCCGGCCACTGAGCGCGTCATGCTATACTGCACATGGCGGCCGAGTGCGTTAACCACTCGGCCACAAGGGCAGGTACGTCCAGTGGTAGATGAAGAAAGGATGAGACCAGGGTCAGTGCTTTTGATTTTAGTCATTTGACACTGGTGGTTGGCTGACAGGAACGGCGTCTGGCAGTAAGACCGTCTGGCACCTCTGCCAGGTTCTCTTTCAGAACAAGTGGAGAAAGACACTGAGGGGGATCTGGCTAACTCATATTCACGTGGAAAATGGTGGTGATGGTAAAGTACTGCAAAATTCTTGTCATTTTCATTGCAACCAATCATTAAGAAGTTCGCCCTTACAGTCGACTTGTGTGCCACAAATGACTGCCCAGAAAGTCGTATGTATAGAACTGAATCTGTGTGTGTGTGTGTGTTTGTTTCTTTGTTCCTTATGCACGGCCACAGTTTTGAGCAGATCTTCACAAAATTTGGTGTGTGGAATCCTTGTACCCTCCGGATGGTCATGGGGGTACTGTTAGCGAGCTTCATCGCGCTCCGCGCACCGTCTATATATGCTGCGGCAAATGGGTGGCGAGCTCCTTCGAGCACTTTGGAACTAGCGGGTGACAACTGTAATGGCTTGAGCACACTGGCGCGAGACTACTGTGTTAGAGGTGTGGCTGAGCACAGTAGCGCAAGGGTGGAGCGCTAATGACTTCATATGACTGCATGTTTGAAAGTTAGAGGTCATAGCAGTATTGTATGACATTTTATTTTTAGGTCATGCATAGTTGTTCCAACTTCCTAAACATTAATTCCTCTTTTACTCTGCAGGAGAACACTAGCATTTTCTCCATAATCCAAATGTGCTAGTTGCCATTTGTTTGACCTCGTGTGGGCCTGGAGCAATCATTTCTTATGCCTTCACTTCTCCAATTCCCCACCTCCCACTCTTACCTTTTAGTATCTTTTACTTTTTCCCTTTTCCGTTTCTCACTTGCCTCATCTATTTTCTTGCATTTCCATCCCTTCCCATTCTACCAGAATAGTCCCACTCCACTTCCAGGTAGGAGGCGAATAAACCTGGCTTTATTTTGTGTATGTTGATTTTGTGTTATATGTATTTCTAGTTAAGGATGCATGCTTGTTTTTGTTGTATTTGATTTCGTTTTGTCTTGCTGTGTGATAGTTGTCTTCCCCTGTTGTAGGCGCTTGCGTAGTCATTTAAATGAGCCTCTCGATCCCTCTCCCTTTTTGGGTGGCTGCTGAACAAAAAGGTGGCCAGGGTTGAGGTTAATATATCTCCGGCCTTTCTTCACTGGGTAGGTTTAGCTCTCCACTCCTGACCTTTCTTTTCTGATATAGCTATCTTTGTGCTCAATAGGGACGTTAAACTCCAACTAACTAACTGCCATTTGTGTGGCCTGGTAGTGTGATGGTTAGGGCGTTGGACTGGGGACTCAAAGGTCGCAGTTTTGACTCCCAGCCATCCCACTATCAGGTAACAACCTTAAGCAAGTTGTTCACACGTGTGTGTACCTCTGTCACCGAGCAGTATAAACTGGTACTATGTAAAGGGCAGTGATGCCCTACGGCTGGGAAGGTAACCGTAGGTCTGGCGTTGCACTGGCCATGTGTCACAGACTTCAGTGGTTCCACCTATGGCTCAAGGCCTAAGTAATGGAGATGAACACTCAGCCTACACTCCTTTTAGGAGTATGGCCATCTTTTATCTTTACGTAGTTGCCATTGCCGAGGACATGTTGGCTGTAAAACTTTTCTCCAATACAATCCTTCAGTTGTTAACCAGGTGTGCCAGCTGACACATGCTCACCCGTATAATGGCTGCAAAACGGTTGTTTGTTGTTGTTGCTTTTGCATGAAAAACAATCACAGTTTGAAATATGGGTATAGAACAGTATAGGTGGAAAGTTCGAAACTGTTGGATTTTATTTTGTGAACTGTACTGTGTTGCAGACGTGTGGTGTTAGCTACAGAGAAAAGTTGTTGATTGATCTACATGCAGCAGGTCTTAGGCACATTAAGGTAATTAATTCTTTGTTTTTATTTCTCATCAAAACAGTAATTTCTGTCGTTCTTGTTCATCCTCTAAGGGTTTTCAGAAGTTGATAATGTTTCAGTGTACCAAACTGTCTGTAATGGACATTGCTGAAGAGAACAGCAGCTTAGCAGTGTCTCTTGTGCATTACCTTGGAACTTGCAGTTTAGATCTAGTCTCTTGAACCAGCTTTTAATTGAGGTAAATTAACAATTTGGCACATTTATCATTTGTAAGAAGAATGAATTTGGATGCGTATACGCACATGTACGTTTATGAACCATTCCTGTGGCCTTTTCTCATGAGTTAAGATTTTCAGATTTGTGATTTGTAATAATTTTACATGCTAACGTGTGCTTTATGTGTAGCTGTAGAATAGAATACATATGGAATTTTGTGTTGGCTTGACATTAGGAAATTTTGTGAGTTTTGTTTGTGCTAAATTATTGATTGTGTGTGAATTTTTGTAGAACGTTGAGGCAGCTGGTAAGAATATAATGCTCTTTCTTTTTTTCCCCATATAACATTAATTTTATAATGCTCCATATTGGTACAAATAACCTATTGTTAATGACTAGGATGATATAATTTGGTGACCTGGATTCAGTTTTCACTGACTTGTGTATGAGTTGCTGATTGCATCAGGAAAAGCATCATGTCAGAATTGGTCCAGTGCTCTAGAATATGTCTTACCTTACAAGTTGGTACACTGAAGCATTTCATTTAAAGTGCACAACATTATATGGCAATCGTTAGGCAAGGTATTTTATTTTTGTAACTGTAAAGCTACCTACTAACGCAAGGACTTAGTGGGCCGTCACTAGTATGACAGAGCAACAGATGGACAATGTCACTATGACTTAAGTCACACTTGCATGTAATGTGCTGTATGTCAATAAATAATCAGCTGAAAATCAATTAATTTCAAAACGTAACACATTACAGTTTTTAGCTTTTTAGTTTTTAGTTGATTAGTTAATCGTTAAACATTTACAGCAGCAGTCATATTTTTGTGTTCTGCGTCCACTGCACCTGAGTGGTGGAAGCATGTACTGCAGTCACAGTTTATTTTTCATATCACTTTTGTCAGTTTGGGATTTTTGCCAAAATACACCATGACTGTTGACCGATTTCTGTAGTATTTTGCACACAGTGTACTCAGTTAATTTGCAACATAACAGTTATTGATTTACCCAACTCACCCACGTACTGCTGCTACACTACCTTTGGAAACAAGTCAAGTGCATAATGATAACTTTCAGTCCTATCAACCAAAGTTACACATTGCACAGTCTAAAACATTCGTCAATAGCATCATCCACAATGCTGTGCAACAAGCTATTCCATGTGTCGATCAAGCGCTGTCTCAGATCGGTGACGTCTCGAACTGGCATCTGATACACACGAGCGTGCATCATGCCTTATATTCAGAAATCAACAGGAATTAGATAAGACTATTCCGAGGCCAGAAATCCGGAAGAGTTTCGTGTTGAAGGAGCTTGATCGTTTGACGTGCACGGTATGCTGGTGCACTGTCCTGCCCAATACAACAGTTAATGTTTCCCAAAGTAGTGTAGCAGCAGTAAGTAGGTGAGTTGGTTAAATCGATAACTGGTATGTTGCAAATTAACTCAGTACACTGTTTGCCATATATTTTAGAAATCGGTTAACATTTGTAGAAATTACAGGCATGTGTAAAAGGGGGAGGGGCGTTCTTTAACCACAAATTAGTTGGACAAAATAGCGAAGGAAGGAGTGAGTTTACATAAATATGTTTTGGAACAGATGTGTTTTCTGTACACTATAGTCTGCCTCATTTAGCAGCTGTATTGTTACTACATATTTGCAGTTTCATGTAAAAATTACGCGACACTGTAAGTTTATCATAAATGCTGTAAACGTTTTTGGTATTCATGGAGTTGTGCCATCTTTCAATGTTGCTGGTTCATAAGTGATTGTTGAATTGGAATGTTATTGTAGAAGAACAGTCCTCAGTTGTCAAGCCTGGCTTTAAAAGGATGCAGCTGAATGAAATGGTTGAGAGGAATGCTGATTTATTCAGGCAACTAAACCACTCCTCGGAACTAGAGCAAGGTAATAGTAAATTAGTTTTTGCTTTTGATTATGCAGTAATTTTAATGTTTGTCCATTCGTTACTTTTTATGATTTTTACGTCTGTAAATGGGAGTCAATTTTAGGCTCGAGTTCATTACCATAACTCTGGGAACTAAGGTGAAGACAGAACATGTCTGCTATATTAGAATGATTCTGCATGGTGGTATATTTAGACATTGTTTAACATTGCCGGAAAATTATGTTAATAGTGTTGTTCTGTGGTTATCTGTTATTTGCTGATTATCAGTGTAATGGCAGACAGCAGAATCGAACAGGAAGTACAGTCGATGATTGGGAAGGAGCCCATATTGCGAGAATACTGAGCAAGATATGACAAAAGAGCAAAGTGCCACTGCAAACAAAAATGATAATTTATAACAGTATGGTTTTTCGCAGTAATATTGCTCAGAGATATAGCCGGTGACAAGCACACTAGCAACAACTGGATGCATTTGATCCTTTCGTCTTGAAGATTAAATGGCAAGGTATGGTTACAAGTGAAGAAACTAGAGCCAAAATGCAACATCAAACTGTGAGCATCATCTGCAAGAGACGTCTGACATGTATGTCATATGTCACGGTTTTCGGCACGTCTTCTACCTGTTGTCATCCAGCTGATTGCTTGCCTCAGTAGTCTATTATTGTATCAGTAAATGTCCCAGACATGTACAGAGTGACAGTCACAGGTGTTCAGGTACACAGTGCACGCTAGTAGAGAGGAAAAAAGTTTAGTTTTTAGATCAAGATGGAAGTTCGAAGGAAAATGTCGCATCTCAGATGCTGTCTGGTAGTGAGTTTCAGTCTCGGGCTAGCTACAGAGATAATGGAATTAGTCTACTAAATTTATTTCGTAGTGCACTTGTTAACTTCCAGATCAGTAATTCATTGGAAAAAGGCAACTTTTGACATGTTGGTGGGTCATGGCCCCTTTGCCCCCTTTAACCTGCCTGTGAATGGAAATCAAAGCAGTGACACCATTGAGGGAATATCATCCACTGAATCATGTCATCTTTTATTGATACATCAACTGACTTGACTCCTAAGAGAAAGACTACCACATGCTGTGTGCAGACTTTCCAGTTGCAGTACCACGTGTGTGCTTATCTAGTAGGTGCAAGAAATGAACCAGCTGAAGCTCAAGAAAAGAAGCTGAAGGTGGCAGACATATTGTCACGAAATGTGAATGCATTCAAGAAGCTGAGTGTTTACGTCGAACCAGTTCTGGGTATGTAAATTTACCGATCAAATATTTTCAGTCTTATTGATGTGGTTTGCCTTACTTGTTTTGTCACATGAAAAACAACTTTTTGGATTCCCGATCAAGCATTGTAGAACAAACTTCTTTCAATTATCATAGTTTTAGCATCATTTGGTCATTTTCTGTAATTGTGGCCCAACAATGTTAGAGTAGTACTAGTAGTTAGCTTGTATTTTGACCACGTGGAGGAGTTAGTTTTTATCTTGCTAGAAGAGGCGTATTAAGTCCTGTTACAGAAGCTCTGAGGAAGGAGATGAAGTGCTTGTTTAAATATCATAGTCAGTAAGACAAGAGACTCAAACGTGTTCTTTGAGCCATAAAGCTTCTGGGAAACACGCTACTTGGCAGCTTGTGTAATGTTCTGTGCACGTGTTGCAGGCGTCGATTACATCAGTGAGTTTCGTTTCAACAGTGGCCACGTTGAACACGTGTGTAACTTGTGTGAAGTCAGTCTTAATGCCCCAGTCAATCTGACTGAACATGCCGGCAGCTTAAAGCACCTGCTTCGCTTCATTGTAAGGACATTTGTTTGACAGCTGTGACTATGTCATGTACCAGTAGTGCAGGCATCTTGCTTCTGCTGCTACTTCTTTCACTTCTTAGGCAGCATTGCATGGATGTGGCCATTTGTAAGTAAGTAAGTAAGTAAATGTCGATTTGTAAAGCGCAATTATTGAACACCTAATGCGCTAACGCTACGAATGTCCAGCAAACAGGTGTGTCTTCAGGTCCCGCCTAAATTGTTCGGAGTCGACAGCTGGATCCCTCAAATGATCAGGCAATGAATTCCAGAGTGTTGGTCCGGCAACAGAAAAATGCATTGGTCCCAAGGGTGGTACAGTGAACACGTGGTACTGACAGTTGATGACATCTGGCAGATTGCCGATGTTGGCGACCAGAAACTTTGGAGACTGGCACACAGTAGTCGGCGAGGTACCTTGAAACTCGGTGCCGAAGACAATGATGGACTGTCAGAGCAAGCTTGTACTGCACTCGCTGAGGAATAACTAGCCAGTGCAGGTCATCATGCATCATCCGTGACAGACCACGCTCATATTTCTGTGGCTTTTGCTACAGATGTCACACATAGTGTGGTCTGTGTGTTTGGCACACGGGTGAGCTGTGCAAAAACGATGGTGTTTTTATGTGGCTGACTCGTGTGTTCAAGGAACCATGTATTAGATGGGCGTCAAGATCCCCCACATGAAGGGGCAATTATGGGGGTTGCCTGGCCCATTGAAGAACACTGGGACTGCAGTGCAGAAAGAATCATTCAGTCCTCAATAACGGCATGACAGCACAACGGCTGCAGTTGACTGCAGTGCTCCCACTGTTTGGCGTCATAAATCCGTCCCTGTGATGCGGCCTTTTGTCAAATTTCTGTAATCGCATGTTTTCTAATTGACATTCTTTTCTGGTGTTAATCCCACAAGAGAACCTACGCGATAACTGAAGAAGAAGGTTTTTCACAGGCCAAATGCATGGTGTGCCTATTATGTCAATGCAATGAAGCATTGATAGCGCTCATTACAACGATGGAAAATCGCCGCTGGTCTCATACTTTCTTGATCCACTAGCTGACTCCTGATGGAACAGATGGCGCACCCTCTGTGACAGCTGTGTAACGCCTGTACCCGTGTTATAGGCATCTTGATAAAACTAGTAATCTGTAACAGTGATGTTTCTAGCATTAAAATGAGTGCTAATCAAACTTCTTGTGGTCAGTTTTAAATTTTCTCTTTCTCAGTGCCGGTAATTCTGTTTGTCATTGTTTCTCACTTGTTGCATTCACACTTCACAGGCTGTTGATGTAGTGTATATGTGTATCGTAATGGTGTTTCTGCATGCAGTATTTTTTATAAACAATATCATTTGATGTCTCTATGGCTGCATAGATCATGGCTTCAGTTAGAACATTTTTTGAAGTGCTGCAGCAGGCATGCAGCATGCGGCATTCACTGTCACTTGATGCCCTGGCAACATTATTATGTGCACTGTTAGTTAGCAAGCTGGACTACTGCAAGTCAACGCTGGTGGGTGTGTCAGGAACACTGCAGCTATGAGTGCAATCAGCACTAAACGCTATGCTTTTGTTTACATGTTCCACGCAACCAGTGCTTCCATGGCTGCACTGTGTGCCACATCCAGTGCCTTGTTGAAACTCTTCATCTGAGGTTGACTTGTATTGATGTCTTCATTCCAGCTCTATATCTGCACTTATACCATCGGCACGCTGGATTACACTGCATGACGGAGCATTTCCAGTGGCTGTGGCACAAGCGACATGAACGCACTTCTAATGTCGATCAGAACGTCATCGTATCTGGCATTTTGATGCGAACTGAAAACTGCAAACTACAATTTCTTAAATACAATGATAAATCCCCATATTATTTTTCACGACAGTGTCACTATAACCTTGGTATTTATTGTTCATTGTTATTGTGCCGAAGCAGCGCGTATACATATGCATAATCACACAGAAAACTACATGAACTACAGTGCATAACAGAATTGTCAACAAAATACGTCTGAAATAGTGATAATAATTTGATATTGATAATGCATTATCAAACCCTTGTAATATTTAATGTCTTTGAACAGTTCTATCATGACTCGAGTTCATTCAGGCTCATCTCGCTGGCTGATAAATGTGCTGATCTCGAGTTCGTACGAAACGTTGCTGCAGACATCGAGAGTAAACAGGGTCGACAGCTGCGGACAAGAGTATTTACTGAAACTGCGTTGTCGCCTTCAGGTCTCCTTACACTTAGTGTGTTAAACAGTTTAACTGTTCAAAGGAATTCTAAAATGCTGTTTAGCAAAGCTGTTTCACAATTCAGTTTCACACTACATTGATTTGCATAAACGTTAAGGTGTGTGACATTTGCTTTTGTGTTCAGTGATATATGCTGTTCCTGTTAATTGTACAGTTAATGTGATGGGTGAAAATTTTTATTTGATGTTAATTGCAATGGATGTCATTTTGCTAAAGGCAAAGAAGACTGTGCCAGCAGTCAGTGGACTGAACAGAAAGATGATCTCATTCAGCCAGTTTCAGGTTTCAAATTTGCATTATTATAAGTCTCTGTTTACACATTCCAACGTTTTCTGCATCCATGTCCGTCTTCATGGCTATATTTCTGGTGAACTTGGCTTGGTCAGTCAGTTGCTCCATTGACTCTCCACCTTTTCTGGAAGAGAATCATTAGCATATTCCAACCTCTAGAGTAGGTTTTCTATAATATTACAAAATTAACTAGCAGTGGCATATTTTTTTATTCACAGGTCTAGGTCAAGTATATTGGTTTTGTCAGTAGCACGTACAGCCGACAGGCAATCTGTGTATTGTCAGTAAATAGAAAATAGTTTATGTGCAATAATAATTTGGAGGAAAATGAGTATCACGTTTCTGCTTGCAAATGTGGTCTCAAGTGGCACTCAGTAATGATGCATGCAATGGTGACATTTGTATTACCAGCATAGTATTACTTCATGTGTGATATAATTTATGCTTTTCAGCCTTAGGATAGCTGACCCCATGAATGAGAAAATGTCCTACGATTGATGTTGTGTTGATTTTGTGCAAAAATTATTTTTAAAAAATAGTAACAAATTAAGAATTAAATAATTTATGCTAATGTTGCTTGGCTGGAAGTGCATTGTGGTATTTAAACTGCAGACACATTTTTAAAATCTGTAGACAGTCACTTCTCGTTTTATTTACTGTTGCAACAACAAGACAACATAGACAAGTGAAAATTGTCTGGCACCGACACATTTTCTGTTGTAGCTCTGCCGGGACATACTGCCAACGCCTCATACACATTTAAACGGCCGCCGGATGAAACTTCACAAGTTACTGACGTGCAGTCATTGCTGGATGCATTGGCCAACCAGTCTTGTATTGCTGGTGGCAAACCACCGAGTTCTGTCAAACCTGTCAGTCGAATGGACTTTCTGTATTCACTGGCAAGTATCAGAGACAACATGCAATCTTTATTGTACAGTGCTGTTATAGTCACTGGCGTAGCCAGTATGAGGCAAGAGGAGGCAATTGCCTCCTCTTGGTTTGGCACATGTAACCACATCAAGGCGTATTTTTGCATTTCGGCAACTTGTGACTACTAGATAGTGTAAACGCTTGCAATTCTGACATGTATCCTAACATTCACGCCTAAACTGCAGCTCCTGTTGTGTCTGCCAGTGGGGTCTTGCTGTTGCGAAAGAAGCTTCAGTGCTCTGAGAAGACTTAAGGCTTATCTGAGAACAACCACGTCTGATACCAGACTCAACGGTTTAGCTGACATTCATAAAGACATCCATGTAAATTTAGATAGAGTACTTCAGAGATGGGATGGCTCAGGACACAGAAGAATTCACATGGCCTTCAAAACGCCTGAATGCCATGAACGTTGTTTTGAGTGATTATAATTTTTTTACGATTCTTTGTGCTAATTGTATGTGACTGAAACAGATCAGCTAATCAGGTGGCATACTGTTTGACGTTTGTGTGAACTTAATAATGTTACTGAACGAGGAAGTATTTTATGGGATATTCTTTGCGAATGGCACCGTCAACTTTCTTTAGGTCCATCAAGCAAGACCATTAAGTCATCAATGCATGATCCACACATCTAGAAGCAACATCGAGTGGTTAGTTTGATTATCCATTATGTTGCTTCTACATGTATGTTGCATGCGCCGATGATTTAATGG
>Ga0209363_1000559_pt1 | contig 15004 bp, 8 predicted proteins | sample WorMetexBAHAMAS3_FD_187385 | JGI IMG/M metagenome (GOLD analysis project Ga0209363, IMG submission 187385) | Marine gutless worms symbiont microbial communities from Max Planck institute for Marine Microbiology, Germany - Inanidrilus exumae... | ecosystem: Host-associated > Annelida > Digestive... | reverse complement strand
AGAGAAGTTTGTTTTGCCAAACAATCTGCAGTCACATTCATTGGAATTCCCTAATGGCCAGGAATCCAAGCAAGTGCAATTTTAACATTCATTTCAGATAGTATACCTTCAAGGTAAGATAATCTGGTGAAAAATTCAAAACTAATAGCAGCATACCTTCTGTCGACCGACAATAACATCAATTGCAGAAGAACAGTCACATAAAACATACAAGACTTCTGAAATCTTTCGGTATTTACTGGACTGGTAATATTTAACAGATAGCTCCAAACCAAGAAGAATACCTTCCAGTTCACATCTTAGAGATGCAACATTATTGCCAACAGCTTTACTTCCATAGTAATTATCTTCATCACCAGCAAGAGGAACCAAAACCGCTGCACATGCTCCACAACCAACAGAAGCTCCATTCACTGATCCATCTGGCTTAGGAATAACCAATGATAATGATAAATAACCAATAACCAATAACCAATTTTAATGATAAATGATAAATTTCTTCTCACTGGCGTATGCTGAGCTGAGTACAGCTAAATCAGCAAACGGGTAGTACAGTTATTATTCGCCCACCCACAAACCCTGCTACGCACCTCTGCTACAGTCATACTGAAACACGTCCGTCAGCACTATACTATAGCATCTGCTCACTTTGTTCAGCGGGTCAGCTTTCCGAGTGCCAAGCTTGAGTTAATGATCTGCATCAGTCCATGTCCGCGAATTTTCGGGGGCTTAGACGTCCGCGTCAGTCCGTGGATCTCAAGAATTCTTGCTTATCTGCGTCCGCAGGCGGAGGCGTTCGCCGTCAGCACATCTCTGCCACAGACCGCCGTGGCCGTCGGCGTGGTGCGGCGAGTCGCACGCCGGCACGGCGATAATTAATGCAACGACGGTCATTTGATGCTGCCACTGCTCTTGCCACCACATACACGTAAGACGAGAAGTCAACTGCCGCACGAGATGCGGCCTTTTCATGGAGTTCTAGATAATAGCATCTAGTATCTTGATGTCCATGGCCTATTCACACTTTAGCCACTGCCAGCCACTGCGTATGACCACGACGTAGGTGGTCGTCCGGCATTTCAAAGGACACCGCGACCGACCGATGTGACACGGAATTGAAGCTGTCGCGGCCGTCTATTTGTGGTATTTCAGGCGGCAAATGACCGTCAGTGAGATATTTATTACCGAACTGCATTGTTTGTCCAACGGCGGGTATCATGTTGACTGCTCAGCGTCGTATGTGCGCGACGGTAGGGGGTGCACTAAGTGAGACCGTCGCGACGTTCTCACTAAGAACAAAGAGAATGCTTAGCAAGTTCCGGCTCCGGAAAAACAAATGTTCCGAGACCGGACCGGACTGACGTTGTTCTGGGCCGGAACAGTACCAGAAACAGTTCCGGTTCGATCTCTGCTCGCTATGTCTCAAAAAGGGACAATGTTACTATGGAACACTAATAGGAACTCGTGTGTCTTCCATCGATTGGTGCTATTTCCAGTAGAGATTGTACCGGAACTCTCTCTGGTACTGTTCGACAGTTTGACTTTCCTGTAGCCGTGTTTCAAACTTTGCTGCCACCAAAATGAACGATTAGCAATGAAATATGCTCTGCATCTGCCAATGATACTCGCTGATAACGGTTCAGCTGCCTAACGGTCAGCGGGCCTGGACAGTAAGTTTGCTTACGTGACATTGGCATGGGCGTCTCGTCGTTCAGGCAGATAGGCCTACTGTCCCATCATCGTTGTCATGGTGTGCTTGCTGCAAGACGGCCCACTTCTTTTGGTCAAAACTGTCCCGTCGTCTGTTCCTTCGTCCTGGCATTTTTTAGTATGACCCTATTTTACCAGAGATGTTTGTCTGTCTGTCTGTCCATTTATTGCGCATCTAATGTCTACAAATTCTTTATATAGGCTCAATAAAAACCACGTTTTTTCGACCGACTGAAAATTTGTATCCTTCCACCACTTTGGACAGCTGGCGAAGGAATATGTAACAACATCAAAACCTATACACGACTTGTTTGTAAACAGTAGGACAACTTTTCAAGGCTCAGCGATAGCTGTCATGGTCCAATTGCTGCAAGACGGCCCTCTTCTGGCCGAAACTGTCCTGTCGTCTGTCCCGTCTTCCTGGCGTCTTTAAGTATGAACCGATCTCGCCAGAGATGTTTGTCTGTCTGTCTGTCTGTCTGTCCATCCATTGCGTATCTAATGGACTATAATTTTAAGATGCCTACAAATTTCTTTTATATAGGCTCAATAAAAACTACGCTTTTTTGACTGGCTGAAAATATGTATCCATCCGCCTCATTGGAAAGCTGGTGAAGGAATGCAGAACGACATTAAAACCTATACACGACCTGTTTGTAAACAGTAGAACAACATTTCAATGCTCAGCAATAATTGTCATGTTTATGTTTGTGTTCAAACTGAAACATTAAGTTTCTGGAAAAACTCTAACACAGACTGATCTCGAAAAGTCAAGGATGTTTTAAGCATGATTTATTGTACATTGGCGCTTGCTTTAATTGCAGTTGAAATTTTATGTGTGACACGGACAAAGTTTCAAAGTTGTAGCCTTTAATGCACCGCGGCTGTCGAGTGGTAAACCTGTCACTAGCACGTTGTCCACATGCACCTGTAAGTTACCATGCCTCGCACGTCGTTGTGGTCCAATCGGCCATAGTCCGGCACGTCTGCTGTCTTGTTGCATCAACGTAGGAACATGTAAGGAATTACATATCCATGGCCCATTGTACTACGCGATGCACAGGAGTCACAATGACGAAAATGGTCACTGGGCATGACGTTCTGACGGAACGACCAGCAGACATCTGTGGATTGTTTCAAAGTACCCGGACAAAGATTGTAAGCACAACATAAACCATTTTGTGCCACTCATTCCTTTGTAAAATGCCCATGTAATGCATGCTCGTTTGTGTGTTCAGAGCAAATAAAGATGCAATTTTGGAAACAATTTTTAAGTGCTACACTGCACATGAACTTCAAACCTGTTTGTATGTAGTTGTTTTTAGATACTTTAAGAATTCGTCATGACAATTATTTTGTCGCCAACTTACAGCAAAAATTAGTTAGCCTTCCACTATTCAGTGATACGATACAGTACAGTATATTTACGTGCACTCAGAAGCTGACAAGAAGGCAAGCTTAGTCTAGTGCACGGCACAGAAACTAAAAAATATGGAAAAACTAAAAACGAAAACCGAGTAGCTCAGGAGAAACGGTCTGGGCAAAAGACTGTGAAGGCAGTCCAGGAGGAAGAAGTGAAACTACGGGGGTAGGATTTACGAACAGGTAGGTTTTAAGTTGGGAGTGAAAGAGAGAGGGAGTTATGGATGATCAGAATGGTGAATAAAAAGAGGAAGAAGTTGGTGAAGGAATGAGTGAGTCGGAAATGGAGGAACTGGTACTGGAATGAGGTTGATGAAGAGATAAAGGGAGTTGATTCCAGAGACAAGATGGAGCATAATGAAAGGATGAATCAGTTATTTTGAGAGAGGATGATGTTGGAGCAAGAGCAATGACGGATGAAGAGTGAGTTTGGCGAGGACGTTGAACCGAGGTGAGGTTATGAATCTACCGGTATGGAGGTTGGGTAGTTGTGAGAACTTTGTAGGTAAGTGTGAGGACGCTGTATTTGATGTGTTCAGTGATTCTGAGCCAGTGGAGAGAGCATAGGATGGGAGTGATATGACAGAATTTAGGAGCTTTTACGACAGTACGAGCAAGAGAGTTCTGGATCTGGAGACCAGATAATTTAGGGAGTTTATTGTCGCATTTCATCGACAATGAATAATGTAAACAAATTTCGGAAATATAATTTTTCATTTGGATCCAGACGAGAAATGATTCACTCGCAACCGAAAATTGTTGTTTGTGTAAAATTCACCAGATGTCGCATGGTCTGCGCACTCGTGTGTGTATGTGTTTGTTTGTTTGCATGCTTGCAGTAGCACGCGTCTATGTCTGTACATTCATCTGTTCCTCACATGTGCGACTTGTTGCTATAGATGTCACACATAGCGTCGTTGGTGTTTTTGTGTGTCTGTCGGTCTTTCTACCTGTCTGCATTAATGTTTTCTATGTTGTCTCTTTATCCGTGACGGTGTCGGTGTCCAAGTCACTTTCCAAGTCACTTCTGTTACTTATTTCCACGATTTTGTGTGTGTGTGTGTGTTACTCGCTTTATGTACATGTGACTCAAAGGAATCTTGCACTGTGAATGTTTGTGATGCACTTACAGATAACGTTGGGGATTGGGATGACTTTGACTGGGGTTGGAAAGCAGATGGACAGGAAATTGAAAATGAAGAGACAGAGCTACAGTGTTGGTTACAAGACTGTCACATTTCTATGTCTCCTGTTGGTGACCTGATTGCCATTGCCAATGGTGACCGTGTCGTACATTTCACTCGTGAGTACTCTTAGTACATATATCTTAAATATTAATTGTCTAAAGGCATTTGGCAGATCTCAGCAACTATTCGCCGATTATGTTAACGCAATGCATCGATGAAAATCTCTCAGCGGCAGCAGTATTGAACTGTAGTTTGTTACGAGACAAAGATCTGTATTTATGAGAAATCAATTCAAATATAACAATAAAAATGAGTACAACAACAAAGTTATCGGCCAATCACATCGAGCCATGCTCTGCAGCGAGGTGTTTTGTGGGTAAAAATGGGGAAAACGGAAACGTTTTGTAGTTATATCTCTGTAGGATTGCAATAGCCTTGGATTGATATCCTGTGAATTAAACAGCATAAAGATCGTTCTGTAGTTTACCGGTAGTCTCAGAACAAGAGCAAAAATTGGGGTAACAAAAAATGAAAACTAAAAACCACGTGAGAGTAATATTTCACTTATTTGCCAGTCGCTTTGAATTGTGGCATCGTGGCATGCGGGTGATATCACTTGGTGATATCACTGACATTAACACCCATGCCAAATCTTGTGTCAGTCAGTTCTGGGGACGGACGGGCCCAGGCCGAGTCGAACCCCGGCCACTGATCGCGTCACACTCTACTGCACATGGCGGCAGAGTGTGTTACTCACTCGGCCAGTAGGGCAGGTTATTTTGTCTGTACCTTATGTTCTGGGGTTTCAGACTTCTCATACCCACGATTTTGCCATTCTCCATAGGCTTAGCTTGTCGCCCACCGTTCTACACTGTGATGATCTTAAAGAATGCACTCATTTTATGGGCACGGTAACGGTAACTAATTACTGTTTCTAGAAGTATTTTACAGTGATTAACTAGACGGGTTGCAGTGCATCTGTGGTCACACTGCAATATAGGCTCGAAGAGAGCATTTCCCACCGGCGTACTTGACAAATGACACAACTGTTTACTTATTTACTGACACACAAGCTGTTTAGTTCCTGCATTCGATGATACCTAGTCTCATGTGCCTGCGACTTTGTGATGCCAGTTTTATCTGCCGTGTTACTTACTTTCATTTTCCAATTCAGTCTGCTTTTTTCAATGTCGGAAGCCAGGCATCTGCAGCGGCATACGTAGTTTACCCAATATCGGACATCTGACGTTGCCGAAAATGTGTCAAGTACGTTCCTTGTACATGGTGTACAGCCCAGGGTAAAGACTTTGAATTGATTCGAAGGGTAAACATGGAAACTAGACATCCCATAGAGGATTATTTTTGTAGTGAGTTTCGGGCGATCTGTAATCATTACGGAGTTATGGCAGCCTAAAGTGGCAAGACCTAGAAATTTTGTGAGCAATTTTTGCGTTTTTTGAAAAACGACCCATTACGGGAAAATTTTCAAAATCCCATTGAGAAAGTTTACAACGCCTCACGGATCAACGTTATTTGTTCAAATTTCGTGAAATGTTGCTGATGGGGAATCTGAAATCATGCATTATTTACTTGACCAAAAAAATTTCGGCTGCCTCTCAAACTGTCACTATTTTGCAGATCACCCCCAACATCTGTTAGGGCCAGTCCCCAACAGTATGCTTACAGTGTTTCAGATTTCATCCAAATCGGTTCACTTTTGGTAGAGTTATAGCCGAACGCATAAACACTGTTTTTTGCCCCATGGAGTATTTCCATTATAGGGTCTTTGAGCCTATTTTGCTTAGCTTCTAACTAGTAGTGAACTGCTTTTACACCGTAGCTATTGAAATGATGCAGATATACTGACAAATAGAATGTCTGTAGTTATGCATGGTGGCTGCACAGTAATATGATTTTAGACACCTGATGAATACAGTGTGAATCATGTGATGGCTGGTTTGTCGAACAGAGAAATGGGATTCATTTAAACTGGAGAATGAAATGAAATACAACATCATGTTCCAGGGTTGTTTGGCACAAGATGCAAGGTAATGCATAGACTATCACCGGCATATTTGACATGAGAATTTGTCTTGTCAACTGTTGCTGGATGACCACTCTTCTGACATTAGTGAACTTCTTGTACAAATTACGAACTGCTTCTCTGATCCTTGCATACTTTGCACTGCTTGTTGGGTCTGCTACTTAGACAAGAACTCATCAGAAGATGATAGCGAGCGTGAACTTTTTACGACGACGTCGTACCGGGACAGAGGCCAGCGCCTACGGCCATTGAACTGAGTTCCTAATTTCTACTATAACTAAGCATCTATCTAATCTATGCGTCCAATCGTCTATGCACCTACGCCCATCAAACCGAGTTGAGTTTGTTTTGCCTAAATAATTGCTGAATAACTGCACAGATCGTATTAATGTGGTCATTGACTATCAAAAGTAGATTTTGAAACCTAGGTAAGCCTAATAATTGCTTTACAACGACATCGTACACAAATTCGGTGAAGTAACGCAAAATAAGGGCCATCAAGCCATTCAGGGTCATTCTAGGTCACCGATTTTGGTACCAGTTAAAAGCTCATATACGACTTCCTATTAGTGATTGATTAGGACTCAGTAGTTGAGAGACAGACTGACAGACCACACTATTTTAGCGCACAGTGGAGAAGCCAATTTCTGTTATTATACAAGCAGTCGACTCGACAGATCGGATCAACTTCAGCAACCAGTGGCTATATTCAGCTGTAAGACTAGACGATTGCAGTGTATGTGGAGACATTACAATATAGCCACGAAGAGAGCATTTTCCACTGGCGTACTCGACAGGTGACAGTTTGTGTTATTTTATTTATGCTTATTTTTAATGTAAATATGCTTAATGTTAATTATTTATTAGAAATAAAAAAATATAAACTAAAAATTCAGCGGCCCCTGTGGGATTCGAACCGAGACTTTTGCGGTATGCTACTAGCGACGTACCATACAGATCCAAGTTTCTGTTGGTATTATGCTGTACATATACCCTATTATAGATCGTCCAAATTGTCGATTCCTGTTGTAGTTCATTTTGCGACAAATGTTGTTGTGTTGATATAGTTAGTCACAATTACAATAATACGAAGTTGAAGTATGTTGTACTTGGCGGTATATAAGTAATTTTAAAAGGTATCGCTGCTCCATAGTGAAATTAGAGCTGTCACCTGACTGCGTTGTCGATACAATAAGTATGTAATCTAAGTCGCATTGACTCGGTGAAATAACGCAAATAAGGGCCATTACGTCATTCAATGTTATTTAAGGTCACCGATTTTGGTACCAATAGAAAGCTCATATACGACTTTCTATTACTGATTAATACTAACTTACCTCCTATATAGCACCGTTTCTAAGATATGGCCTCTGAAAGCTCCAAAATCACTATATTTGGCTACCCCTCTTGCGTTTAAACCCCCTAACAGAGGGGTTCCCCTGAGACGATCTCCGTAAAGTTTTCCCATGGATGTCAACGGATGGCCAATGTACCAAATGGCATAGAAACATTACTAAAAATTTTAACTTGCTGAGTAGGGTGCACGAACGTTACAGACAGAAGACGGACGGGCGACAGCATATAGTGAACATGAACGTGATTTCACGTTTGCTAAAACTCTTTCAGTTGTGTGGAGTAATTCATTCCAGATAGTCAGATAGTTCAACATTTACTGGAGATGTCTTTTAATGAATCTTTGGATATAATTAACCTTAGGCAGAAATTTATTATTTGCATTATAGCATTTCTTGAATAACCAGTATGAAAGTTTGGATTAATTATTATTCGCCCGAAGCGAAGCATAGCTTCCGGCGAATAATGGAAATACACTACATGGCAAAAAAACGATGTTCACGCATTTGGCTATAACTTCGCCAAAAGTGAACCGATTTGGATGAAATATGGAGTACTGTGAGCACATTGGTGGGGGCTGCTCCTGGCAGCAGCGACAGTTTGAGAGGCAGCCGAAATTAAGCAACTCACGATTTCACCCATTTCCCGTCGGACGAATTTTATAACATTTGAACACAACGTCGATCGGTGTTGCTGTGTAAACTTTCGGAACAGAATTTGGAAAAATTTTACCATAAGGGTTCGTCTTTAAAAACCGCAAAAAGTGCTCACAGAATTTCCAGGTATTGCGACTTACAAGCTGCCATAACTACACAATGATTACACATTGCCGGAAATTTACTAACGAATGATCCCCATACGGGATGTCTAGTTTCCATTTTTAGGTCGACTTTTCTGGGTCGATCTAATAAAGTGGGTCTGAAATGCTCGTCCGTACGTCCGTCCATCCACAAAAAGCAGACTGAATTGAAGACTGCAAACAAGTAACGCGGCAGATAACGCTGACATCACTCAGTCACAGGAATGTGACATTAGGCATCGTCGAATGCAGGAAGTAAACAGTTTGTGCACGGATAGCTGACCACTTTAAGGCAAATACTGTATTGTGTTCATTGAACACAATACCTGAGCCATTTGGCTAGAATGAACTTTCAAATTATTATTAGTATTATCATTAAGGCTTGCAAGCAATAGTCGATCAGGTACACTAGAACTAAACCACACAAGCACTTGAACATTAGAAATGATGTCTTGAACTTCAGTCTAACGGACTGGAAGCCAGTGGAGCTTTTGCATCACAGGTGTAAACCATGTAATGCGATCAGAATGCCTGGTTCCAGTCACCCGGCGAGCAGCAGCATTCTGGATAGACTGCAGCTTGTTCAGCAGCCGGCCACTGACCCCAACAAAAAGTTGGTTACAAAGACGGCTAAACCTAGCATCACGCGAACGACGCTTGCAATAGCCCAGAGACTCTAGTTTGCCAGTGCCAAAGATCTCGGCAAAAGTCCAACGGGGGCGCCAAATAGAGGTGGGGTAGGTTAAAGTCTGCGATTTTTGACCAATATTTCACTGTATCTCAGAAATATATGTAGTCCCCACGGGGACACGGAACTAGTTACTATTGAAAGCTAACAAGAAATCGTTTAAGCTCTGCTGAATGGAGCTATTTTCATTGACCTTGGGTGACCCATAACTACACCCAACCATCCCATTTTTAGCATTGTGTTTCCATTTTCATATCTTCGTAGTGGATGGAGATAAAAACTTCACATTTGGTAGGCAGGTTGACTGTAGCAAGTCCTAGCCCATGGACGACAAATTATCCCTGAGATGGGCGTGGTCATGTCATGGGAAAAATTAAATATTGGAGGGCACCAACCATATGTCTGGAACAGCAGAAGCTAGAGTGATCAAATTTTGCAAACATGTAGGCCATATCAAGTCCAGAATAGGGATGACAAAAATCACCCTTAAAAAGGGGTGCGGTCAGGATCACGTGGCCCATTGTCTGTCTGTGTTTCACACCGGTATTGTATCAAAACGGTAAACGTAGGATCACGCAAACAATGCCACGTGATAGCCCAGGGAATCTAGTTTGCTGATGCCAAAAGTCGTTGGTGGACGACCCCTTCCCCTGAAATTTGCACTCAAAGTGACCCACTCCCCTTTCAAAAACCGCAATTTAGACCAATATTTGCTCATAGCTTCTCAACCGTGAGAGCTGCCGAAAAAAAGTTCAATTAGCACTAATAGGAAGTCGACCATGCGCTTTCCAACGAGCCATAGATGAACTGTGTACGTTATCCATAAGTCCCCAAAGGGTGGCACAAAACGCGATTTTGCTGTTTTTCCAGTAAAATTCAACTTCTGTCGAAAAAAGTCTGCTACAACGTGTCTTTATGTGAAAACTTTCAGCGGCAGAGTTGTAGCTACATCATTCATTCATCTATCTAACGGTCTATAGATGGCTTGTGGGCGACGTCCCTATCTACCTGAAATTTGCGCTGAAAGTGACACACCTCTTCAGAAAACGCGCATTTTGACAGATTTTACGTTGCCTTATGCATCTTCGTAACTTTTGATCGCAAAGACTCCAAATTTGATGTAGAGGTTAAATGTGCAAGTGTCATCCTACGGACGACAAACCGTCCCGGATGCAGGCGTGGTTAGGTCATTTGACACATTAAAATTTTTGGGGCTCCAATCATATCACTGGAACGACTGAACGTAAAGTCGTCAAATTTTGTACAGAGGTAGGCTATATCCATTCTAGGAAGAGGATGACATATCACCAACAAAAGTCGCGTGGTTATGGTCACGTGACTGTTTTAAAATTTTGCCGTTTGTCGTGATGCAGTGCGTCGCGCGGGTTTGTCAGCGATAGCTGAGCTACTTGTAAATTTTGGTGCCCCAATGATATCTCTGGAACGGCTTGAGTGTTTAATAGTAAATGTGTCCCCTATCTTGCACCGTTTCTGAGATATAGCGAGATACTTGTCGAAGATCACTGATTGTAACCTACCCCACCTCTGTTCAGCGCCCCCGTTGGGGCTGACCACGTTGGAATTTTGCCAAGATATTTGGCATCAGCAAACTAGAGTCCCTGAGCTATCGTATGGCATCGTTTGCATCATCCTAGGTTTAGCCTTCTCAGCAGAACACTGACTTGTGATAGAAAGATGGACGGACGGACGGGACATACATACGATGACAGCAAGTACCATGCTAGCATAGCATCGAGTGGGTACAAAATTGGGTGGTTTGGGGTATTTAGGGGTATTTAGGGGTCATGTCAAGATCACACTGTAAATGTACCCACGCGATGCTATGCTGTGCCAAATTGAGTTTAGTAGGTAGGTTGATATTAGCAAGTGCTAGCCCGTGGATGGCAAACTATCCATGAAAGGGGCGTGGTTAAGTCACATGAATCATTTAAATTTTGGTGGGACTAACCATATCTCTGGAACGGCTGATCGTCTGAGGTGCTTTCAACGTAGGTGGACGGTGGGCGTGAGGCACCGCGTTGCACGGGTCTCAACGGCGGCAGATACTTGTTTGAAACAGCAATCATATCTCTGGAACGCCTGTAGTTTGAGTGATCAGATTTTGTTTGCAGATATGCCATGTCAATTCCTAGCCTACGGATGACAAAAAAACCCTTAAAAGTGCGTGGTTAGGTTCACATGACTGTTTTGAAATTTTGTTGGCCATCAGCATATCTCTGGAAGGGTGTACAGGTAGTCTATGTCAAGTGTTAGCGTTAGGATGTTATACTACCCGCTAATGGGCATGGTCTGGTTCATGTGTCCCATTTTTTAGCGAACGTGAACTCACGTTCACGTTCGCTATATGCTGTCGCCCGTCCGTCTGTCGTCTGTAACGTTCGTGCACGGTGCACCCTACTCAGCCGGTTGAAATTTTTTGCACTTTTTTTTCGCCGTTTGGTACCTTGGCCATCCGTTGACATACACGGACAATTTTACGCAGTTCGTCCCATGGGAACCCCTCTGACGGAGGGGAGTTAAACGCAAGAGGAGTAGCCAAATATAGCGATTTTTAACATTTGGAATGCTGTATCTCCAAAACAGTGCAAGATAGGAGGTAAGTTAGTATTAAACACTAATGGGAAGTCGTATATGAGCTTTCGATTGGTACCAAAATCGGTGACCTTGAATGGCCTTGAACGGCGAAATGGCCCATATTTTGCGTTTTTTTACCGAACTCGGCAGCTTTCCGGGCGCATTATGTAAAAGCGGTTGAAGATATACCCAAACTTTGAGCGATAGAAATGTAGCCCAAAGCGTCTAGTTTTTAGCGATATATCACTTACTATGATACGATATACATGCTATCGACAGTTTAGAATCATAGGAGTGTAACTCGAATTTTCATCAATATTTTTTACTTACTGGTGTTTTTTCTGGGTGTTTGCTAGGCGGCGATGCTGTTGTACATATGTTAGCGATTTCTTTACATGAATTCTTTATTGTAGCAGGTAAATTTGCGCGATTTCATACTTTTATAACTGTGACTAACTATGTCGACATCAGTCGCAAAACGAACTACAACAGGAATCTGCAATTTGCACGATTGGAACTATAATAAGCATATATGAACAGCTTTAATCAAATGCGCAGTTGGTCGTATACGGTAAGGTGGCTGCATACTTCATTAGTGTACTGCAAGGATCTCGGGATCGAATCCCACAGGTGGATTCATTTTTTGGTATTTTGAATTACGTGTGCGATATCGTCGTAAAAAGGTTCACGTTCTCTATCTCTCATTCCTGATGAGCGCTTGTTATGTTTTGCACCCCCAAACATATGTTTCAAACATATGTTTGAAGTCAGTGAAGCTAGGCACTGCAAATTTGGTGTGCTGATTGATACTGAGGGGTGCTAGTGCACGCTTGATTAACTATCCCTGAACGTTATGTATTTAGGGTTATGGACCTCTTTAAATTTTGCGAAATAACTTATAATGTCTCAGAAATGGTGCAAGATAGAGACATAGTTGCAATTGAAGACTAGTATGAAATCGTATGTGTCCTATCAAATGGCACCATTAACAGTGACCTTGAGTGACCTTGAAGGTATATAATATTTATGCATGAGTCAGAGAGTGCAGATGATTTGTAATTTCAACTCTCTTTTTGAAAATGATGGACTTCTCAAAGTTACAGGCAGTCACGTACACTGTATATGTGGTAGTATCTCGAAAATAGTGCAAGATGGAGTCGTTACTGCAGACCGCTAAGAGGAAGTTATATATGGCCAGTCGAATTGTGGCAATTTCGATGACCTTGAGTGACCTTTAAGGTAATTCAATTGCTGCAAAACTGCAAACCTTTTCAAATTTGATTTTTCATACAGCAGTGCAGCAGTTTGCAAGATTTCGTCTGACGTAGTGCGTCACACAGTCCCTCTGTGATAGCTGAGCTTCTTGTTTGTTGATTGTAGTGAGAAGATAACATGTCTTTTGTGCTTGCCATTAGCTTCACAAAAACGGTAAGAATTTACGTTAGTAACTTTTAACAGCAGTTTGATAACACCTTATTGCCGATAATACAGGTTTATGATTGAGTTACAGAATCATCTGTTTTAGCGGTCAGGCTAGTTTGTATTTGTATCAGTGGTGATGACGATGATATGATGATGATGATACTGTTTCGGCATCTGTACTACAAAATCGCTCTGTCATGGATGGACAATGACGGGTGGTCGTTGTCACACCGCAGCCACACCATTGTCGATCACGTTCAACAGTGGCCGCAGTCGACGTAGTGAGGGGAACGAGGAGGAGTGGCGGCTGCCTGCGAAGCGAGCTCCACGGACGTGTATGAGCTAAGGGGCTCAAGGCATCACGCCAGTACGCGGTGTGATGGCTTGTACTCTTGCGATATTGCTGTCGGTATTGCCAATACTTTTACACAGAAGAAATGAAGTGGTATCAGTGGTACGTTTTCACCACTAGTCAATGTATCAGAAGTGTCAAAGTAGGCGTCTGCTTTTTTAGTACAGTCACAATATACCGATAGGCATGGTGTATTTGCAGGTAAAACTGTGTGATCCATGCCTGAGCACTTTGAGATATACATAGTATATAAAAGGCGCTATATAAATACTCTTCCTTTTTTTTTCCTATTTAAGTGCAGTAAATCAATACATAGTTAGCTCTTAACGAATTTTTAGCTTACGTGAACTCACGCTGACGTTCGCTATATGCTGTTGCTCGTCTGTCTTTTGTCTCAGTATCGTCTGTAACGTTCATGTGGTTTACTCAGCCGGTTGAAATTTTCAGCAATGTTTCTACACCATTTGGTACCTTGGCCATCCGTTGACATCCACGGAACATTTTACGGAGATCGTCCCAGGGGAACCCTTCCGTCGGTGGGGTTAAACGCAAGAGGGTAGCCAAATATAACGATTTTGGACCTATCGAAGGCTATATCTCGGAAACGGTGTAAGATAGGAGGTAAGTTAGTATTAATCACAAATAGGAAGTCGTATATGAGTTTTCGATTGGTACCAAAATCTGTGACCTTGAATGACCTTGAACTGCGTAATGGCCCTTATTTTGCGTTATTTCACAGAAGGGGTCCAGCCTACTCTGGACCCCAGTGCTGAGACCTTTATATCGGTACAAAGCGCCAGTGCAGGGAGAGAAGTGGAATTGGAAGGTGTGTGCAGTGTATGTGCGTGTTGTGTAGGGTGGAGGAAGGAACAGTAGGCGTGAGCAGCTTGTCGGGTATTTTTAATCGTGCCCCCTCTAGGCGTTGCCTACTGTCTGGCTAAGCCCAGACTGGCACTTATTCAGTGCCAGCCCTGACCGGCACTTCTTCAGCGCTTGGTCAACTGACTGACACTTCTTCAGCACCTAGCCAGGGGCTTTAACCACATCTTTCTGCTTCGGCTCTCATGTCAGCGCGGTTGACACCTTGACGCTGCTAAACAAGGCATCAGCAATGGTCAAAGTTTGTAGAGGACACTGTCGAATCCTCTTACCTGCCCGGGATTAACTCCCTGTGCATAGGAATTATTAGAAATAATTCTTTGGTAGGCGGATGCGCCCGGGCTTAGGCGCTAACCTCAGCCACTGAGCACATCACGCTTTACTGCACATGGCAGTTAAGTGCACTGTTCACATGGGCAGGTTGGCTTTTCGGGCGTATTGCATAAAAGTGGTTGAAGATATACCTAAACTTTCTCTGACAAAAATAATAATAATAATAATAATATACACATTTGTATAGCGCCATATGGTCGTAACTTCAGAGGCGTTGGGC
>Ga0209363_1000558_pt1 | contig 15010 bp, 13 predicted proteins | sample WorMetexBAHAMAS3_FD_187385 | JGI IMG/M metagenome (GOLD analysis project Ga0209363, IMG submission 187385) | Marine gutless worms symbiont microbial communities from Max Planck institute for Marine Microbiology, Germany - Inanidrilus exumae... | ecosystem: Host-associated > Annelida > Digestive... | reverse complement strand
TTTGCTGGTTTTTGCCAGTAAAATCCAACTTCAGTCGAAAAATGTCTGCTACAAAGTTCAATATGTCAATGTGTCAATATTTCCAGCGTTGTAGCTACACCATTGTTTTATCTAACGGTCCATAGACGGATTGCGGGCGACGTCCACATCTACCTAAAATTTGTGCTCAAAGTGACCCACCCTTCAGAAAACGACGATTTTGACAGATTTCACTTAATAGTGCCGCCGCTGTGGTAGTGGTAGTGCAGAAGCATTACTTAAGTGAGGTGGGACAATAAAGTATCATTTGGCTGTTTACTTTCTTGGCATCATTTCTGCTAAAAATATCAAATATCAAAATATCAAATTTGTATGTGTTAGTGTAATTCTGTATGCAGATGACATTTTGTTGATAGTTCCATCGGTTACTGGTCTCCAGCAACTCCTATACGTCTGTGAAGCTGAACTTGGTTGGCTAGATATGGCTATCAATGTGGGAAAATCTGCTCGTGTGCCAATTGGAGTACGACACAATGTGAAATGCATAAATATTAGTACTGCTGATGGTCGAGAAATATTGTGGTGTGATAAAATTAGATACCTGGGTATCTACGTAAAATCAGCTGGAGTCTTCAGATGTTCCTATGATAATGATAAACGCTCATTTTACAGAGCCTTTAATGCAATTTTTGGAAAAGTTGGGCGCCTTGCCTCAGAAGATGTAATTATTCAGTTACTCAGGACCAAATGTTTACTGGTATTATATTACGGGCTAGAAGCATGCCCGGTAACAAAAGCTCAGACTAAGTCGTTAGACTATGCCTTACATAGTTGCTTCGGAAAAATCTTTTCAACAAGAGACCAGGTTGTAGTTCATCATTGCATGGCATTTTTTGATTTCTCTTCCGTTTCTGAAGCAGTAAAATGTAAACAACACATGTTTTCCAACGATATCAGATGTCAACTAATACACTGTGTATGCTATTTGGTGATGAGGCTACCGCTAATCTGGAATTCAAGATCTAATTTGTGTAGTATTCGTGAGATGTTCGGTGTGTGTGTATGTATGTGTGTGCATGTGGATTGGATTTTCCTGTTGTTTTTTTTCTATCAGAAATGGTGAATAAAGTTGAATATATAAAATCGGTTGACGTACGTCGAAAAACATGCAGTGTATACGCACGACTAGCCCGTTGGCAACTTCCTTGTAACATTTGCAAAGGGGAATTTACCGGTAAACTGGTAATTTCGGCTTAATGCATTCAACTGGCGACGTCAACTTTGCTGATTTACAACTCGGCAAGTTGATTGTCACTTTATTCATACAACCTGCATGGGTGTTGCATACTTGGGTGTTGCCGATATGCATGGCTTGTTCGTGAGTACGAGTATACAAACATTGCAATGCGAGCAATGTGAATTACTGAGTGGGGAGAGTCGTGTGGTGCATAGCAGTTTGCCGGTGGCATTGATCAGCACAGAATATTGAGACTCAAAAGCCCTCACATATGCACCAACGATCAAACTTGAAACATTGCCTTCATAAATAGTTGGGTCCCAAAACAAAATGCAGTCGAAGATGGCGGACTTCGCCGCCGGTGCCGCCACCTGGCGAACTCGAGGAAGTGTACGCATTGTCATTGAAAACGTGACGTCATCCACAAAACCGGACATGCGTAGTAGAGGACAGAACCACAACTACAGCCACAGAAAACATATACAACAAGTAGCTCAGCTGTCGCTGACAAACCCGCGCGTTGCGCTGCATCACGACTAACGGCAACATTTTAAAACAGTCACGTGACCATAACCACGCCCTTTTGTTCGTGATATGTCATTCTGTTGCATAGAATTGATATTGCCTATTCGTGTACAAAATTTGATGACTTTAGGTTCAGCCGTTCCAGTGATATGATTGGAGCCCCAAAATTTTGTAATGGGTCACAACATGACCTGACCACGCCACTATCAGGGACAGTTTGTTGTCCGTAGGCTGTGACTTGCACATTCAATTTTTTTACATCAAATTTGTAGTCTTTGCGATCGCCAATTACGAAGATGCATAAAGGCAATGCAAAATGTAGAAATTGTGGTAGTTTAACGTGCTTAGGGGTCACCCAAGGTTATCGCAACATGACCATTCGATAGAACAATACGATGTCCTTTCGAATTTAGTAGAAACTATGAGGTATCTCGTACCGTTTTCGAGATATTATCGCTTATTTTATAGAAATTAAAGAGGTCACGTGACAGTGACCACGCCCCTTTCAGGGACAATTTGTCTTCCGTAGCTGGGACTTGCTATGATCAACATGCATACCAAATTTGAAGTCTCTATCTTAAGCCGTTCCAGAGATATCTTAAGGGGACTAAAAGTTTGAAATGGGTTACGTGACGTGGCAACGCCCTTTTTAGGGACATTTTGTCATCCGTAGGCTGGGACTTGCTATGTTCAACCCATATTTTTGCATTGACCTTGACCTGTGACCTTGACTTTCAGGCACAGGCGAACTATAGTCATGTTCAATACACACGCAAAAATCAAGGTCAAAGGTCAGTCGCTTCTAAACATAGAGTACGAAAAAAGACTGACGGACAGAAGGATAAGACCAATCGCCTTACCTTTCCCACTAACACGTCGGTGGGTAACTAGCGAAACTTCTCTTAATACTTGCTGATAGGCTGCAAAACATGATAATGAATATACCGTACGGAATATTTATTCGTTCACAACATAGAGAATATTCATTAGTAATAACGCAGCGTGAAATGCTTTTACAAATTCGTTATGATTTGGCTGAGTTATGTTTCTATAGTAAGAACAGAACGCCGCATGTGCACGTCTTTCAGTTAAAATATGTCGGCCATATTGCATTGTAATTGAAAACAAAATCAGCTCAACGCGTCTACAAAGTAGGCCTACTGTGTGTAAGTTCAGTGAGCGGCTGTGCTGTGTTCAGTCTGCACTCTGTAATGTGATCACTGCTTGCACTGCAGCCACATACCAGACGACTGCAGGTAAGGACCTCCAGGCAGACCATGCCACTTGAATTTCCCTCTGCTGCGGACGCAGTTCACTCCACAGTCGAAGCAGTGCGTACGTACCAGAATCCACCGCAGTCGTATTAGCCTACACTGCACAGTTCATCGTTGATCGCTGGTCGTTGTCGCGGTCGTAATGTGCGGAACATCGCACCGTTGCTGTAGCTGAGTACATCAAAGACGGCGTTACCCGAGTACCCAGACACATGCAGCTCATAGTTGTCTGCCTCGGTCAGTACTCTGAACGTACTGTACTCGGCGTGGTACCAGTTGCTGGTGTTGCTACGCGACTGCAAGTCGAACTTCAACGTATAGCGGCCGTTCACTGTCAGCTAACTGAGCAGTTCGTTGCCGAGCCAGTAGTTGCCGACAGAGTCGTTGAAACCGGCACTCCGCCCACGAACGATTTAAGAAGTTGGACCCGTTGACGTTCTGCTGGATCAGCAGCGGGACGCAGTTGGCTACAGAAAATCAATAACAATAATGTTGCTATTACTTTATCAATAGGCGGCCAATAAATCACGGGCCAAGAAAATTTAAAACAAGATGTAGTCGGAGACGTCAGACTTCGCCCCGGTGCCGCCACAAAGCACACTTGACGAAACATATGCATCGTCTTTTATTCTGGCCTATTTGGTCCATTATGTAAAAACGGGACGTCATCCACAAAACCGGAAGCACGGTGCATAACACGTTGCATTGCCGTCAGAGGAGGACCGAGCCACGGCCACAGATAACATGTACAGAAAATGTGAAGGTGTAGTTATTGAGATATGTGAGTGAAGCGAGAAACAGACAAACAAACAAACTTACACGCAGAAAGACATACTGACACACTGACCACAATACTTCTCACCGCTCTCAATTAACAGGTGCGCAGTAAATATCACGATCTCTATCTCGTGTAAACTCTTACAAAGCAACTCGCTTTGAGAATCTGAAAAGCATTCGCCACTTCATTGCATTTATGGTTTTGCATACGGATTACTATCACAATGATCACATCAATCATCGCATCAGTTTTGCATGGTTTCTTGTTTGAATGTTAGCCTACAGATGACGGAAAATTGTCTTTACGCTAATACAAAGAAGACAGAGAAATCAAAGTGGAAACAACAAGTTCGTCAGCTGGATAGTCTAAGTAAATTACGTCGCGGTATGGATAATATGAGCTGTGCCTAATGCTTGAAAATTGATGGGACATTAAAGTGAGTTGCCTTGTAAGGGTGTACACAGATTCACATCACAATGGTCATAACAAAATGATTTTTGCTGTTTACTACGTGAGATAAATAACTAGACCCTTACACTTAAGTGTTAAACTGATGATCAGTTTTTGTTATTAATTAAGTGTTAATGATCTTGCCAAGGGCGTCGATGATTCGAGCCAGATCGACGCCATCCTTCTCGACTTCTCGAAGGCCTTTGATAAGGTGTCATACTCTCATCTGTTATTGAAGCTATAAAGCATTACGGTGTCGGCAGTACTACTCTTAACTGGATTACAGACTTCCTCGATGAACGCACTCAACTTCAAGACGATGGTCAGGTATCATCTGAAGCACGTGTCACTTCTGGAGTCCCACAAGGTACAGTCCTTGGCTCATAATTATTTCTTATTTACATAAACGACCTGCCTTCCAGCGTTTCCTCGACAGTTCGGATGTTTGCTGATGACTGCCTGTTGCACCGCGAAATACATGTACTCAGCATAAATAACACCAAGGCTCGTCAAGACGACCTCGACAGCCTACAGGCCTGGGAACGTGACTGGTTGATGGAGTTCTACCCATATAAGTGTGAAGCCATCACTTTCACATCATATACCGCTCTAGCATAGCGCGGTAAAAACTGGTCCAACTGCTATACAGTGTCAAACAGGCACGAAAACATTTTTGATAACCATTTCACTTTCAGTGGCCGAGATGGCTCAATCGGTCCGGTCTGTGACCGATAATAATGTCTGAAGTAGATGAACTTTGACCTATATATTTGGTACACTAGACCAGTACTGGAACCGGAAATGAATGTAAACTAACGTAAATTTGGACTGTCCTATACAGTAGGCGTTATGACGCAAGCCATACCACCACTGTCTGCACCGACTGGTGACTTCTGTAAAAACTTCACCTCATTTACGTCAACTACGAAAGTCAAGTCATAGCTAGAAGTTAACAAGACGAAGATGTTGCTTTTTCGGCTACCGTCGCACGTCACGAGGTAACGTGTTTTCGGTTTGTCGAATTCTTTGTGATATTGGTCGGTGCGACATCGAGTGACGCCTTTCTAGTTACTGATGTATGTTCTCCGCCAATACGAGCACTGATTATGCCATGCATGATCGAGTCAATCTAATTGACCGATATCGCTCACCGATGCCGTTCGTCTTCGCTCTCGCTGCCATAACGGTCGAATCCAATCAGCCAACTTCCAAGAACACACAAATACGCGACTCGCCGTTTCAGAATTCGTAGAAATTCGCGAATTTGCAAATTAAAAATAGAAGAATCCAAGAAGTCAGCACTTGCAGGAGTGCAAAGACCCACGCCGGCACTGTTTTTGTGACTGACCTTGACCTTTAACCTTTTGATCTCAAAATAAATGCGTTTCCAGGATGAGCATATACGTTTGTTGTGTCATTAAAAACTTCTTACTTACTTAGGATTCATCGCGGAACATTTGTATGCCACGTTTGGTGATCTTGGCTGCATCGGGTTTTGAGATGTCGTACGAAAAACAGACAGACAAACAGCGGTGAAGACCGTACCCCCGCTACTGCCGTCGGCGTGGGTGATAAAATTAGTCTCGTGCGGGACTGAGAGTCGACTCTTTACAATTGACGTTTCTGCCAAGTTCAAAGTCACGTGACACAAAAACTACGACAAATGTCAAAAATCCGGCCCGATCAAATTTAGATATTGTGTCCTGCTTTAAGAATACGTGGTCAGTTGCCAGCTCCCATTGTAAATGGCGGAAATAGCTTTTGAAAATGGAAGAATTTCCAACTTTGAAGGGCTCCTGACCTTGACATTGGATCGGGTCATACTGCATATCAACGTGCATCACGCATCAACGTCTACTTACAAACGTCTACTTACATGCCATATTTCACTGAAATCAAAGAAACTTTTTTTGTGGACGAACGGACGTACACCCGGACGGACGGACATTTGAGACCCACTTTATTAGGTCAGCCGAGTCGACCTAAAAACTCGGAACTGCGTGTCCTTCGTTACTTCGCTGTGAATTACATAAGTTGCAAACGACAACACACAATATTGGTGAGAGGTTTCATTAACAGAAAAAAACGTTACCCACCGCACACATACAACTCAGAGTAAACGTTGAGACAAGTCACGGACGACACTCCAATGAAACGACGTCATAGCGGTAACAGAGCAGACACCAGTACACCTGTGCAGCCGTTCCGACAGTCAACGATCAGAAACAACGAGAATGAATAACACTGCACTGCCAATACTGATAGCGAAGCCTCATCGTTTTTAACTCACGACACTATGCGAACACCCTGTGACGTCGTAATAGAGCCCCTGTAACGTACGTTTTAACACAAGTACGTCCGTCTTCGGGGACGGCCGTATATCCACACATACCGATCCTACGCGTGGCCCTTGCGCACGTCCGCAATACGGTGAACATCCCTTGTTTACACGCTGGCTGATTCGTCCGATTTCTGGCTTCTTGGGAGCTTCGGAGGGGGGCAAAGTTCCCCAAAATGGGAGATTCCTTGCCCAGGACGCCGATAAACCACCGTGCAAAATTTGACGCCGCTAGGTTTATCTTCGGCGGAGAAATCCGTAACCGTACAAACACACGAAAAAAACAAACAAACAAAGAAACAGTAAACGATATATCCACACCTTGCCTATCGGCATGTGTGGATAATTAAGGGTCGGTACACATTACCCGTATTCACGGCCCGTGGACATGGGTGTCATTTTGAATAGCCGTGTCCAGGGGCCGTCGACACGGGAAGTCTACCGACCATAGCGTCACTACAGTCAGTTCATTCTTAATAATACTAATACCAAAATAACAATACCAGAAACCATTCAGACAATGCAACGCATACTGTACAATTTCCTACAAAACACTTCGGGAAAATATTACTCGGATTTTCGAATCAATTCTGACTCGAATCAGCCAGCAGAGTTCCTTTCAGTGCTCCGTCAGTGTCGGACATTTCGGCCTCTGAAAACCTGTCCAAAAGTTCCCTTCTGTGGACGATGCAGCCGGATCTGAGTGACTCTGGTGGAAACGAAGGCCGCTTAAACAAAACTGACCATAGGCGTAATTTCAGGGGGAACGGGGCGGTCCGGATCCACTTTTTGGAGTGGGGGACGGACCCCCACTTTATAAATACACCTCGAGCTTGGTCCCCCACTTTTCGGACCAAAGTTACGCCACTGAAACTGACTGTTATTATCTGTTTCAATCACTCGCTTTCAGATGTCTGTCGTGTTACAGGCTCAAGGAGTTGGACAGGGCAATTTGACCGGTTGTGTGCAGTCACGGCCAATGGTCAACTAACCAAAACCATCAATATAAACAATATCATCTGTATTTAGAGTATTTAGTTCAGTGACCAAGTCTGAAAGCTCATCACTACGATCGCCGCGTCTAGTGGAAAGCGTAATAAATGGCCTGGCATCCGTCCGTCCGTTCGTCTGTCCCGTCGGCATGCTCACCCTGACTCACCAGGGGGCAGCATGCGACGCGGCCAGCGTACATTTCGGTCCGACAATAAGGAAGACCGATATAGTTGTATTAGCTAAGTGATTCATTCTGAATTCATCACCAGAGTTCCTCACAAACACACAGTAATAGCAGACGGTATTTTGTTACGAGTATTAAACACGCAATAATAAAGACTGTTCTCGTTCAGTGTAGCACATACAGCTACTCTTAATCAAGGGATTTCCTAATACACAACATTACTCAATACCTGTACTGCACTAACAGAAGTTACTTTAATAATAGTAATAATAATAATAATAATAATAATAATTCAGTACCGGCCAAGGGGCAGTGATGCTCTGCGGCTGGGAAGATAACCGCAGGCCTGGCGGAAAGTAATGACAGCCTACCGCGGTACCGCCGGGTGGATGACTTATAGTCAGCTGCGGGCTGACTGCCTGCACACCGGGATCAGCTCCGGGACCAACGCTCGGTAATGAGAATGTGAAGCCTTTACCTTTAATAATAATAATAATAATAATAATAACCATAACGACAACATAACTGTACACTTGTAAGCTGCTAAGCACAGCACAGAACACCTGAAAATATTAGCGTTACACGCTGTAAAAATGCATCGTCATTAAAACTCATCATGACACAAACATACAAAGAATAAATATCTACGATTGACGGTTTCAGTATGAATACAAGATACATTACGATGTCGTTTATAAAACGCGACATCACTCTCGTGACGGACGAATTCTCCACGCACTCTTGTCTTTAGACTAGTACCAGTCCTTCACCACCAATGTATTCAGGCTGAAAAGCTAAACGAACTGAAGCTTCCTCAACATATTCCCATATTCATTGCATTATTATTACGCACGATTTAAGTCACTGAAGTAAACATTGCAGTGTGACGTAATTATGACATCATCAGTCCATTTTAGAGTATTCTTTTCCGTTTCGTTGGTACAAATAGTGTACAAATCCATCACGAAATACAGGAGTTATAGTGAACAGAGCTTCTCGTCGTCTCAAAAACGAATTTGCCGTAACTTCCCTGTTACGAATTGTCCTGAAACTGAATAACTGAAAAAAACGCGTTTGTAAAGTTCTCAAGCAGCTGTACTTCCCTCGGCACACATAACATTATAAATTTCCGTCTCGTTCTAGCCACTTCAACGTGTTTACTCTCTGCTAACCATTGCACTACAGAGCTGCAAAGTGTTAATCATGCATATGCATCACGCACTTTCTCACAAACTGACACCACTGCCTCATTAACCATGCAATGCTGCTTGCTATCTCTGCCTTGATGTTATATATATGAGAGACTTTGGTCACTGGCGATAGGTTTAGCTCAGACATACGACTAAGTCTCAAAAACGACTGGCAGTGTGATTTAAGTTGTGGACATTTTCTCAGTTTCAGTTAAGTTATCAGTCTTAAATTTTCACTTTCAGTTTTTTTTTGGTTTCCATTATCGTTATCACTAACGGAATCAAATTCTATCCGTTAATGGAATGAATCCATTTCCGTTAACTTTAACTTAAATCACACTGACTGACGACTGGTAACTTAACTCTACAACTCTGTATCAATCGCATTGTCACCGTTGAGTCAGCACACACAGTAAGCACGATTGATACACTGTATCTTGTTGCAGTTGGTACACCACTTGCTGTTCAGTGTGCCTACTTCATGTACCAATATGCGAAGCATTTAGTAAGCGTTAGTCAGTGAATTACTGACAAAATATCGTCTCTGTTCTTTATCGCTTGGAGCCAGAACGGAAACGGCTCAAGTCCTTGCATGACAGACAAACATCAAGCTGCCTGCTAAGTCGTATCAAACTCACAAATGAAGCGTGAACATCACTCCGCGTTCAACGCGCTTCGTCTCTCACTCAAGTTAGTCTTCCACGATACAACCTGACGACAAGATGGAATTCTCGTGAGCTGAAATTACTGCTGACGACTAACGAAGCAGCAATGCGAAGCAGCACAAGCCACAGCTCTCCTCCATGAAACTGTAAACGTCCTCACGACATTCAACGACGTCTTGGAAGAGTCTCAGACTGGCTGTTTTATCGAAATCACAACAGTCCGACATGTAGTGGCAGTGTCAGAAGTGCTAGCTTGCATAGTGATCAAACGAACTAAGATATTCCAATGCCGCGCGATAACAGAAGGCATACTGGTCCTGAAAAAACACAGATATCAAACACACTTTAGTTCTCCTGCCTCTGTATTTAACAATAATTATAATAATGATAACAATAACAAACACATTTGTACAGCACAAAATAAATAGTCCTCAGATGCGCTAATCCGAGCGACGAAACAAGTATATCTTTAAGTGCTTGGCAAACATTGCAACAGTCAATGATGAAGTTCGGAGGTCTACTGACAGAGAATTGCAGACGACTGCACAGGAGACTGGAATCTTAAATCTTCAGTCAACAAATATCGTATAAACAAGAAGAAGCCAGCACTTACAGAAGTGCAAAGACCCATGCTGGCAATGTTTTTGAAACTCGTCACCTTGACGTTTGACGTTTGACCTTTTGATCCCAAAATAAATGGGTTTCCAGGACTCATCATGGAACATTTCTACGTCAGTTTGGTGATTGGTTTTTTAGATACTGTGTGGAAAAAAAGCGGTGAAAACCCTAGCCCTGCGACACTAAAGAAAGCAAACAGCGGATTAGTTATCTAAAGAACTTATGCATAATGTTTGCAAAAATCAAAAATCAAATACTGGCAAACTCAATGACGACATTGTTATTGACTCTACTGCAAGGCAACGTATTTTATCTGCAGTAGAAACCGACGGCACAGTGTTCAGCAACATACAGTGTAATACACATTCACAAGTTAGTTCATCCAGGCAGAGTCATGATCACAAATGCACTGGTTCAACAGTCATTTCGTTGGTGGATCTCGATTGCCTCTGGAGTGACTGGTGCTAAATCTCGCTCTGAACAGACACTCTTTCGCACGCCCACAGGGCAACCACTCGTTGATTTCGCAAACACAATCCTCACACATCAACTGAATATTGACTAAACGTACGTCACTTCCTTTACATCTCATCTCGGACGCTAGCACCTCACTAGTTCAGGACCAAGTACTTAGTTAAGGATTACGTCCTGCCCGACACAAAATAGGTCATTTTTCGAGAGGTTCTTCCCGGCCAATCTCGAAGCTATTACTGGAAAAAAAACAATCTAACACAACTAGAAGATGAACTTCGAAGCCGCAGTGTCGACGTGGATGCCTTTGTCAACTCGATGGTCTGCTGTGACCTTGACCTTTGACCTCCAAAATCTAACCAGGTCATTAGTAAGGGCTAGCGGTTACTCCCTCTAAGTTTTATTGAGATTGCTCAAGCCGTTCACGCGACATCGTGGTAACAATTTCGGTCCTGACGAAAGAATGAAGCGGACGAACAACCTGAAATACAATGCCTTCTCTGACACTGACCGCTGGCAAAGGCATAACAAGTGCCCAGTTTAGTCGCCTTTTACAACCTCCGGCCTGAAAATGAAGTATGCCCAATTCTTAAAGGTCATAATAAATCAGTTTATTCACGAATCCAGCCAGACCTCGGTTTGGACCATAGCTGGTCGCTGTGTCCGCAGCAGGCGCACTGTCTGGAACATGTCCACAACGCCCTCGAAGCGCATTCGTTCCAGCACTATGCTCAGCGCAATGAACACACCCGTCCGACCAACACCCATGCTGTCACACAGCAGATACATCCACTCATTTCTATGACAAAAATCATCGAAGGTCCAACGGTCCAATTCTGGAGAAAATTTATACTGCTCTAAGTAAAAGGGGGTCAATTACTGAAATTAAAAATCTCCACAGTCTTATGTCATAGATCAATAATACTAAGACGTCCATAAGTAAGCTGAATATCTTTCAGTGGCGCTGTGGTGCAATGGGTGCAGCGTTGGACTTGCGATCAACAGGTCGTAGGTTCAAATCCTACTCGGGGCAAAGCTGAAAGCTGCATAACAACCTTGAGCAAGATGTTCACACCTATGTGCCTCTGTCACCAAGCAATGAAACTTGGTACCAGCCAAGGGGCGGTGATGCACTGCGGCTGGGAAAATAACCGCAGGCCTGGCAGAAAGTAATGGCAACCTACCGCCGGGTGGATGACTTAAGTCATCTGTGGGCTCACTGTCTGTACACCGGGATCAGCTCCGAGCACAACGCTCAGTAACGAGTATGGGAAGCCTTTACCCTTTTACCTATAAATATTAATGGGCAACACAAAAAAAGTGTGCATGTGTGTATGCTGATATATACATATGCCTATAGACATTTCAAATACACACATATACTTATATGTAATTTATAAACCTTTTTAGCCAGGAGCTCATGTGGATGAGTAACCTTTACTATTTATTTTAATCAAAAATCAAGTCACAAGCCATTTTAGAGATTCAATTTTGCAGGTTAAATTTTTAGTTTTTAATAAAATAATCTGAAAAAATTAGCCCCATATGGGAATGACGGTCGACTCTTCGCAACTGACGTTTGCGCTAACTTCAAAGTCACGTGACACAACAACTAGGCTGAATTTCAAAAATCCGGCCCGATACAATGTAGATATTGCGTGCTCTAGTTTAAGAATCCGTGGTCTGTTGCCAGGTCCCATTGTAAATGGCAAAGGAGATAGCTGTTAAAAATGGTCAGATTTCCAACTCTGATGGGCTCGTGACCAAGACCTTGGATCACGTCATACTGCATACCGTCGTGCATCACTCATCGACCTCTACCTACATACCAAATTTCATTAAAATCGAAGAAACTTTTTGTGGACGAGCGTACGTACATACGTACGTACGTACGTATGTACGTATGTACGCACAGACGTACGCACGGACGGACGGAAGGACGGACACTTGAGACCGACTTCATTTGGTCGATTCCATCAAAGAGTCGACCTAAAAATGATTCGTTCTTTATTTATCACTCAAATAACCAAACATTATTATTACAGACGATCGTATTCGTTGCAAACACTGCGGTCAAAAGTATCACCTGCAGTGGACTGTAACAGGTCCGTCCTGGCCAAACTGCTCCTTTGTTTTCTGCACGTGCCCAATGAATTCTATGAAGCCTTCACCGGAACTTGGAATTCCCTGCTCTGGCCAGTCTGTGAACTGGAACTGTCTTATCGTTCTTGACTGTCCATCCTAGACATTGACAAACATCACCAGCAAAGATACGTTAAACTGCACGACAAATGGCTGACAAAAGTTCACAGCATGAGGGTCACGGTCATTACAATGTTGCACTTATTTTGGACAGGATTCCTTATCATGAATTAGTCATAGCAGCAGGGCCTGAAATAGCTAAAAAAAATCCTCGTGCACACAATGACTATGGAGAAGAGGGGGTCTGGGTGACTGAAGTCCCCCAGCGAGGTCCAGGGGCAGAGCCCTGTAGGGGATCTGGGGGTCTGTGTCCCCAGAAATTGTAAAATTATGCAATTTACAATGCTCCTTTATAAAAATTGTGAAATTCCTACTGTAGACACGAACATCTTTATACGTGTGATGACTACCTGTATATCTAGTTAAGTTAGTTAGGTTATTTTGTTTTATTTTTTTATTATTTGTCTACCATGTTTGGTGAATAAAGATGATTATAATAATTTGCACCCATTTACGACTCCCTTCACCACATGATATAATATACAATACCCAACAAAAAATATTCATAAGCTATAAAATGTTAATACAAGCACCAGCTGTGGTTCAACTGTCAATACAACTGAGGCCGGGCTTTTCCACCGCAAACTAATCCTCCATGAACGTTAATGGTAGATTAATTTGCGGTGGAAAAACCAGCCCTTAATCTCATGTTAGTGACCCCGAGTTTGACATCTGCCGACAACGATGCAGATCACTGGTGATGCACGAATCATTCATTGATTCAGTTAAGGTTTCACGACCCACTAGACACAAAACAGGTCATTTTGGAGACGTTTCTTCCCAGCCAATCTCTTGACTTAGTACTGAAAAACTAAATCTAACACAGCAAAAGCAAACATGCATCTGTAACAAAATATACTACAACACAAAATAAACACACAAAAAAAACAAAAGCCGAGTTTGGTTGTCTCTTTTTATCTCCTGCCTGGAAATGGAACGCGCCTATTCTTCACAAGTAAAAAGTAACAAAGTAAAAATAATTAAATAACAAAGTAAGTAAGTAAACTATTTACACGGCGCTGGAATCAACAAATGAATCAGGGAGCCCGTACGTGGGCAGTGCAGATGGACCAGATAGAGCAGCAATGAACCAACACTGCTGCATGTCACCACTTCCTTTAGCTGGTTGCCTTATTGAGTCCCTTCCGCCAGGTGTTGTGGAACACAATGTTTGACTGAGACGTATTTAGACGCCAGGTGCTCTTCACCTCATCTGTCAACAGTATTAAAGCACTGACGCAAAACTGCCCGAATGTCCAAGCAACGGTCCCATTTTCCACATTCCGCCTGCACTGGACACTCCATCCTGCCATACGGTTGGAAAAAGTGGACCTGGACCTTACAGTGGTTGGTCGAAGCAGGTCACACAACCCTTCTGACTCTCTTGGACTACGGGCCCGCTTGCTACTGAGAATATCCGAGCGTGCTCGCAGTGAACGACAAAGCAACAAGAGACTCACTCGTGCGTCGGTGACTTTGAACTCTCTCAACACATACAGCGGCATGTTGTACTGTGCCAACGGGTCAACGACGAAATACTGATAGCGGGCCGAGCGTTCTTCCGGCCAGTACTGGTGACACTTCTCCTGCAAACATCACAATACACACGCACTTACCTTTAACCAGTCCTCTCTTCTGGAGTTATTCCAGCTTGGCCAGTGTCCCTCATTAGGCATATTTGGAACAGTCTTTTTGACAGCCTGGTTGGGGTTGAACGGGGCTTTCAACGCAATTCAGGTCATATCACGCCTCTAAGGTAATATTTATATACATTGTAAAATACTGTAGTTTAATAGAGATTAATTTTGAGTAAGATAGTTCAATATAATAACAGAAAATTTAATACTAATATTATTTATAAACTGTATAAGCAGACGGCATATGGCTAAATTATTTGGTTGAGAAAAGTATTATATTTACCTAAATGTTTTATTGAGAAATTAAATTTTATCATACATAAATTGACTTCTTTTTCCAGGTCGGTTGAAAATAATTCTAAGCATTGCTGGAACTGGAGAAAATTACCCACTGGCCTTATCCTTTCTT
>Ga0209363_1000557_pt1 | contig 15012 bp, 10 predicted proteins | sample WorMetexBAHAMAS3_FD_187385 | JGI IMG/M metagenome (GOLD analysis project Ga0209363, IMG submission 187385) | Marine gutless worms symbiont microbial communities from Max Planck institute for Marine Microbiology, Germany - Inanidrilus exumae... | ecosystem: Host-associated > Annelida > Digestive... | reverse complement strand
TTATGAAACTATAAAATTTCGGTTAATTTTTTAGTAGGTTAGTGAGAGTCATTACTTAGCCCCAGGAGGGGTGCAAAGTACTGTGATGGCTGTCTGTGTGTCTTGTCTGTCTGCTCACATATCTCAAAAATCATATGTCCAAATTGCGTGAAATTTTCTGTGCTTGTTACCTGTGGTCACGGCTCAGTCTTTCTTTGGTGACACTGCAATATGTTGTGTTGTTCCGCTTTTTGAGGATGACGTCATGTTTTCACATGATGATGCCAGTGGAGCAGAATCAGATACGACATTGTTTTGTCAAGTTGTTTGGTGGCAACACCAGTCAGATGTCAGATGATGTTACATTTGGTCGAATTCGGGTGGCATGACGTCATCGCCTGGCTTGCATGGGTGAAGCCGACTGCAGGCCCTCCGTGGAGTGTTACAGATGACGACCACGACAGACAACGACAGACGCCAGCGGGCGTTACTAGTCTGGCCCCCCTACACTATGTGTAGGCGGGCCAGTAATAATGGTGATGGTAATAACTCCTAGTGGCTAACCCAGCATCTGCGATTTATTTGCACTTAAATGACTATGACACTGTATAAATGTTTTTTCTTATTTTTCTAACTTGCTTACTTACATACTTACTTTGAACTGTTGTGAAGACAATATTTGCTGAGCAGGATCACACAGTGAGTTATACATGGTTTCTGTGCACTCATAGCACGTCCGTTTGGGTGTACTGCCGACATTGCTTTCGTGGTATTTCTGTATTAAGCAGATGTATGTTGCGAGAAACGTGTGTTAATAGTAACACTAAAACCAAAACACAGCAATGTGAAGAATTGCTCAGTGTTAGCTAATTCTTTACTATGGCTTATAAGCAAATAAGTCATTGTGTATATGTCCTGTATGGTTGTATTTCTATGATTTACAAATTTAACTGAAGTTATTAGGTTCTGGATCGTAATTCCACTGCGATGGTGTCACGTCATTGAATTTATGATCGTAATAGTGTTTTGATGGAGATTAGCATGTGCATTGTGCACTGCTGTTGTGAAATGCCGACATTTTCTAGGTTAAAGGCAAGAAATGCCAGCAGCAAGCTCTGGTTGTAAGTGTGTTTAGCTGCTGTGACCTGCGTCTGTCTGTGGCTGTTGTCAGAATGCAGCATTGCTGGAAACAGCCGAAATTTCACCATTCTGCTTTGCATTTTTCACTGTGCATGGCATTTAGCATAAACAATCTGCAGGCTGTTTAATTGGTTGACTGTCAGACGTCGTAATTGCTGTTCATCTTTCAGTCTTTGTGCAACTGGTACCCAAAATGTTACTTTTTCAAACATTATTACTGTAGTTTTTTGTCATCTTCTGATAATCTCAGGCGCCTCTGGCAAGCTATCAGTAAACTATTATGCCAGAAATCTTCTTCACCCATACCTTAACTGGCAACTTAATTATGTTGGAAATATTTTTAATGTGAAATGAAAAATATATTTTTGTCTTTATCATTTATATGAATATTTCAGTGCATGTTAGTAAGTTATTATACTCGGTTTCATATTTATGTCGCATTACATGTATTCATTGTTCTGGCTGACATGGGTTGTTATGAATATGGGCCATTGAATGAGTTTGTTGTTGTTGTAAGATAATAATTCAATTTTTTTCTTTCTTGCTGTTTGTTAGTACAAGCTATGTAATTACGTAGTTTTATAAATTTTGTATTATTATTATTTACTGATTATTTGTGTAGATTTGTATTTTTATATTTGTAATGATGGCATTAATACACATTGTGAGTCAACAGAGGGAGCACTTCTACTTTTGCTTGCCCCATATGGACTCCGGGGCAGTAATGTGCCATAATTCATGTGTTGTTTTCGGCGCTATATAAATTGTTTGTTTGTGTTTACTTAACTTCCTTCCTCTTTTTTTCTTCCTTACTTACTACTTTTCTTATGCTTTCTTTCTTACTTATTTATTTCCTTACTTGTTTACTACCTGACTTATCTATCTACTCCTTCCAGAATAGACCCATTCCATTTCTAGGCTGGAGGTCGTAGGTGGCGACCAGACCTGGCTTTAGTTTTTTGGGGTTTATTTTATGTTGTAGTATATTTTTGTTATGGATGGATGCTTGCTTTTGTTGTGTTTGTTTCAGTTTTTTAGTACTAAGCTAAGAGATTGGCTGGGAAGAACATCTTTGAAATGATCTATTTTGTGTCGGGTGGTGCGTAAAACATTAACTTAGTCAATCAATCTACTTTTGCTTAACTTCCATCTTTCCTGGTGTTTTAAAATCATCTTTTCATCACAAAAGGATTTAGTTAAGTCTGTGGTGATGGCTTTAGTCACATAATGAGCATATGTGTGTTTGCATATCGTGACGTTTACTTAAGTTTGTGATGCTGCATACTCTTTGAAATAAAGCATCTGAATGTCAGTATTATTCTGTTCTGGTCAGGTATTGTTATGCTGAAAGTTGTGTATATGTGCAAAGTGTTTTGGAGCCTTCTGCAACCAGCAATGTGTAACTGTGCTTCACAGTACCAGAAGTGGCCATGGTTAACGTTGACGCAGTCACATCCTTAATGACTGTTGCGTACACTGTCCATGGTATAGATGAAGTTCGGTGTCACTGATCGTTTGGTGAAGCCAAGTTGTTGGACGTTAGTCTTGAGACCTTTGCCAGCATGAAGCTGTCGGAATCCTTTCTTTGGCTGAGAGAAGAACAGATTTGGCAGGAATAGAGTTGGCAAATCTGGCAGTATGAGTGAATAGTAACGGGCGGTGTTGGCGCCCGATTGTCCCAGTGAGAAGTCAGCCAGAGGCATTGAAGCACGCACATTTCAGCAAACAGTAATGCCAGTTCACGTAACATATGTAAATTCAGCACTGAATTCTGGAGTCAATATACTGTCACTTCACTGGGCCGTGTTGTACTTCATGAAGGCAGCCGTTTAAAGCAGACTGTCAGACATGCGCAAACGATTGGGTCAAACGTGCAGACTGCTCTGTGAAAACACAAGCTCTACGGGTGCAAAACTCGTGAAGCCACCAATCCAAGACCAATGCTGACAACCTTAAGGCCAAGGCCAGAAATTTCCATTATGCTTAAACAATTCAGGTTTTGCAATCAGTGTAATGTCATATATGGTAGTTATTTTCTTATCAGCCATTGAGCTGAAATGTCTTTATATTGTGACCATTGTTTTGATGATTTTTGATGGGCATATGATGTGTCATGTATGTAAAGGTTGGAGTAAAGATATCACTGGCAAGTTGCAGCTTGACAAAGATCGTTACCTTCACTCCGTATTATGTGCTTATGAACCAAGCTAAGGTTGACCACAATTTTCACATTTCACTGTTTATCAACAGGTTCTCTGGTGTTTAGTGCTTCTGACTTTTGGAATGGATGGTTATTATTTCATAGGCACACTAAACATATTTTATTATGACGACGACAGTACAATAAGTTAACCAGGTTATATGTTATTAACTTTCTCGGTGTATCATGTTTAGTGTTACTGTGTTACTGTGTAGCTAGGAAGATTGTTTATTCACATTTGAGGTCTGTATTTTTGTAATCAGGAGTTGACTTACTATCAAAAGTATGGTACGATACAATACGATACGATATATTAATGTGCGCTATCAAACTGACGGGAGGGCAAGCTTAATCTAGAGCATGGCACCAAAAACGAAACAAGAAGGCAAAGCTACAAACAAAAACCGAGTAGCTCAGTAGAAACGGTTAGGGTGATAATCCATGAAGGCAGTCCGGAGGGAAGAAGTGAAAGTACTGGGAAAGGATTTGTAAAAGAGGTAGGTTTCAAGTTGAGAGTGAAAGAGAGAGTGAGTAATGGATGAGCAGAGTGGTGAACAAAAAGAGGAAGAAGTGATAGGTAAAGGAATAGATGAGTCGTGATTCGAAAATAGAGGAACTGGTATGAGAGTGAGGTTGATGAAGAGATAAAGGGAGTTGATTCCAGAGGCAAGGTGAATCATAACGAAAGGAGCGATCAGTTATTTTTTAGAGAGGACGATGTTGGAGGCCGACCTACCCATGTAGCCCAGTGGTCAAAGTACTCGGGCGCCATGTGCAGTACAGCATGATGCGGTCAGTGGCCGAGGTTCAAAGCTCAGTGCGTGCGCGTCCGCCTACCAGAAGGAATTATTTCAAATAATTCCTACGCACTTGATTAACAGGGAGATAATCCCGGATAGGAAAAGAGGGTTCGGCGGTGTCCTGTATAAACTGTGACCGTTGTCGACACCTTGATAGCGTCATGATGTTGGCCGTGCTGGCGTGGCTGAAGTAAACAGACTTGGCTGACCACTGGCTGGAGCAACACACAGCACCAGTCAGGGCTAAGCCAGATGGTAAGCCACACCTAGAGGGGGCACGCTTCAGAAATACCTGGCAAGCTGCTCACTGCTACTTAACCATCTTTCCCTCATGTCTATCAAAGAATTATGTATCTGTGGATGGTAGTTTGGCATTGAATGTCGTGAGAATGTTCCCATGGCTCTATGGTGTGAAATTCCGCCTGGGACCTGTGTGCCGTTCTGGCCAACATCAACTGGCTCCAGCAAACAGGTGGTTGCGCGCATCGGCGGGACTCTGCTGGAGTCACAGCCGTTTAATGTCTCTGAGACACATGCTACATTCCTTCAGATCTACCATGAAGTATGTATCTGCATATCTGGCTTTCGTCGTATTTCAGTGTGTATTTTAGTGTCTGTGTACAATCTGTCAGTGCATGTGTAAAAGTGTATTTAAAAGTATATGTTTTACATTGTTTTGTATGCATGTGTTAGCAGTGGTACATAGTAACAATCTGCTTTAATTACTTGTGCGACACTGCATTGTCACTATTTACTATCATGGTCATCATTATAACATTATTGGCCCAATGTGGGCCCCACATCAGTAAGAATAGGCCTAATCCACTTTCAGGCTGGTCGTCATAGAAACGACCAAACCTGCCTTTAGTTATGTGTGTTAAGTTTGTGTTTATGTTTATTTGTTGCATATCTGCTGTTATTGTGTTCGGTTTAGTTTCTCCACTACCATGCTAAGTAACTGCCTAGGAAGAACGTCTCTGAACCGTTACTGCTACTGCTACCCTTTTACGGCCATTATACAGCACTGTTGGTGTTAGCCGACGCTCCCCAGTTAAGAACTGGAGGATTTTGTTTATTTTACTGCCTGCGTGTCCTTGCTGGAGGCAACTGGCACATGGGAAAAGATGCTAGAATTGTCAGTGATGTTACCTACGCTGTCTTCATACTGTTGAAGAACGTTTCTGTAATGACCTTGTTTTACTGAGTGACATGTAAAACCGTAACTCAATCATAACTTTATCATGTCAAATTAATAGTGTATTTTTGCAACATAGTAAGTATAAAATAAGTGCCACTGCAACAAGCCAGAAGCTTATATAAGGGCTAGATATGACAATGATAAAGATGATAAAGATGATGATAACAACTGTAACGTCTTATAGCAGCTTGATTGGTCATCATCATCATCATCATCATCATCATCATCATTATCAAAGAGTAATGAATGATACAGTGTACCTAACAATGGTGATAGTTATCTTGACAGCACTGGCGTCTGTCCTTCAGTGACGGTGGTCACAATTTATCAGTGAAAATGTTGATAACTGTCACTTTTTAATGATGATAACTTTGTGTAAAACACTGTTCATTTTCACGCTACTGATTTGGCAAAGAGACGGTCATCTGTCTTACAAGAACGTTTTCCCGTGATCCAGGTTCGGCCCAGCGTCGAGAAACCCCGCAGTAGATGCCGGTTGAACAAAAGCTGAATGTGAAACGTTGATGACGTCTGACTATCGATGTTGTAGTTTGGTGGCATAAATGTGGAATGCACGGTGTCCGAAGGTGTCGTCAAGGTTGTTTTTCAGCACTACTGTCATGGACTGGCTACAGCATTGCTAGTCAATTATACTGTCAACAACGCAGTCAATTACTGTCAGAAGTATGTTGCCGTTAGATTGTACCGCTGTATTGTTGTGATGACGGCTATTAGCCATGTTGAGACGACTCTGTCCTTGCCTACTTTTTCATTTACTTACTAACTTATACTGGTTTTAAGAGCACTGCTGAGCTCCTGTACTTTTGGTTTTTAGGCCACATTGAATGAACTCAGTGCATAAGATGTGAGCTATTGCAACAGACGGAGTAGCGTGGTTTGCTTGCGAGTCTGTCTGTGTGTTTGTGTGTCTGTCTGTTGGTCACGTTCGTGAGCCATTTGTTAGATGGGCTTGAGATCCCCCACGAGAAGGGGCAATTTTGCGGGTTGTCCTGCCCATTGAAAAGCAATGGGAGTCTCTGGGGTGAGCTGTGCCAAAATGGCTGAACCAATCTAGATGCCATTTGGGGGCTGACTTTTGGGGGCCTAAGGGCCAGTCTACCACATGTACCGTGTAGTAGACTGGGTCAAGGTCGCACGAACCCATTCGCTGCTGTGAGGGATGATAAGACGGTGATTTGAACACATGGTTGAGCTGTGCAAAAATGGTTGAACTGATCGAGATGCCTGTCACCATGTTTGTATGTTGTTAACGTGGTGTCACTACTGTGATTAGATGTCATTAGGTGCATAATAGCAAAGACAATGTACTTATTTAATAATCTTGACTAGCCCAGTTTTTGAAGGGAACAACAGGCTGGGCAGATGTTGCTGACAACACATAGCATTTTATTTTATTTGCCATAAAATGAATGCGTTTTTCTTACATGTTTACCTGTAATTATTTACAACGTTCAAATTATTTGATGTTTATGAAGGAATGCGGCCGAGGATCATTTGCTTGGAAGCGGATCAGCGGTGTTGTACACGTGGCAGAATCCATCTGGACCGCGAGAGCTCGTCTGGTCTTGTGGTGAGGCTAAGGACAACAAAAACCCTTTAGACCAGGTCCTTGTGTCACTGTTCATCAAATTTCTCTCGACAGCTTGGCGTGCTTGTAAACACGTGTAACAGACTGATGAAACAGTGACATCTATTCTATATACTTGACTGGTTTGGTCACTCTCAGCTACTGATGCAGCTTGCTACTGCATCAGCTTGCTTTGCTACTATAATGGATTGCTGTGGTGTGTATAAATACTGCATCGGCTCTATCGGTGCTGTGCTTCTATTGGCTATATCCACTGGCATCAGGGTTAGGGTTAGGCTAGGAGGTTAGGGTTACGGGGCACTAATGGATATGGCCAATAGCACCGATGGGATCTGTGCAGTATTCATATGCACCCATATCAAGTGTTTGTAATTAGTGAATGTCTTCATTTTTTGTTATATATCCAAACAGTGGTTAGTGGCAGCTGCAGTTGTGAATACCTTGCAATTAATTGGCTGGTTGTGGAGTATTGTGTCTGAAAATCATTTATAGTTTTGACTGCTTCTGCAGGATGGCATCGGAGAGTTTTTTGCCGATGCTGACACAAAACTGTATTGGGTCTCATTCCTTGATGGCATGCAACGCATTCTGCTCTTCACTGACGATATTGCCATTGCTACAGTTGCTCAGCAGGTTAGATGTATATGAAAATATTTTTCCGCTTTTTTCTGATGTTTGACTTTTGCCAGAAACAGTTTTTTTTCTGAGTTGCTTTCTATCAGACTCTTTTACATTTTATTTTACTGCTGTAGCAATTATTTTATTCGTTATGATGACAGATGTTCTGTGAGCAGACTGAGATAGGTGGCAAAAATGAGAGTAGTGAATGATGGTGGTGTGGGAAGAATGATGCACTTGAATCAACATATTTTTCTTCTCAAATTGTTCAAATTTTCTCAGGCAAATTGTACAGACTTTTCTGTCAGAGAGAATCCTTACAGATCTAGATGAATGTATTATTTACCTGTCTCTGCCTGTGCAGCATTCCAGGTTGGCAGTGTGATTGGTTAACAAACTAATTTCATGTCAGCCTGTTTTACGCTGTGTAGTTGTTGTGCATATAGGCAGGTGAGCTGGAACGTGTGGAGAGGGAAGTTAATATTAATATGCAAGGTGTTGGTTTGTCACTTGTCAATGACATTCTGCGCAAAGAGATTGCATACGTGTCCATTTCCAGGTCTCGGTTTCTATCTTCTTTAGTTGAATTTCAAAACAAACATATATAAAATAACACTTTGCAGATACTTGCAGCTGTTTGAAGCTGCATGGAACAGACTTTGTCAGTTTGTTGGCATTTTTGTGACAGTTGGACAGACCAGTTTGTTTGTGGTCAGATTTATTAGTTAAGATTTTTGTGTAAGTGCACATTTTGATATGGAATGTCAATGTCAATGTCAATGTCAATGTCAATCGTGGATTTATATAGCGCATAAACGCAAAGACTCTAATGCAAAAGGAGAAAAGGAGAAGAGAAGAGTCTTCAGATAACGTCTGAAAGAGCAGGTTGACAGACCCGTATCTCTAATGCTGTCTGGCAGTGCGTTCCAGGCCATCGGACCCGCAACAGAGAAGGCCCGACAGCCGTGTGTGCGTGGGACGGTGACGTGGAACATCGAGCTGGTTGCATCTGTCCCTAGTGTGATTTCAACACAGCATACTGGAATGCATGATTTATACTCAAAACAGTTTCTGACGTGGAACCTAACTGATGATTAATAAAAAATGAAAAAGAACTAAAAAAATAATGAGCAGAAGAAATATGAGAACTGTTCCAGTGTCTCTAAAGGATGTCTGGTGGACACCAGCAGTCCAGAGGATTATGAAGTATGCCAATTTTGAACCTAGAATGAAAAAGTGAAGGAGCAGTGAATGGTGATTGGTGAAAGAGAAACTGATGAAGGGACTTGAGCTAAATGTTGTGCTGGCTGTGTTGAAATCACACTAGGGACAGATGCAGCAAAGTTTGCAAATGTGAAGATAGCAAGATTTGCATAGTGCTGAGATTGTGTTGTGTATCCACTGCATACCATATTGGATTGGTTATTTGTACGTGTAGTTTGTTTGCATTGTTGGCTATAAATAGCCTTGTCGGTCATAAATAGCATTACAGATATAATACCAGAGATGATGTAGAGGCATTTTTATTTGAGGCAGAGGCAGGTACTGATGCAGAACTGCTGAGGTTAGGCGAGGCTGAGGCACGGAAAGCTGGGAACAAGATGAGGCGAGATCGAGGCAGTAGCAGCCACCCCGAGGCCAATGCAAGGCATGGGGACTGAGGCCTGAAAAATAGAAATACGACAAAAACAAAATGTACTATAGACAAAAGATTGTACAATAATAATGTCTGTCACTTGTAACAATTAAGACAGAGAACTCATTTTCCAAATACTCTAAATGCACTACATGTACAAATCCACGAAATGTATCTGACTTGCTTCTGGCAAGATCGAGGCGAAAATTTCAAGACCGAGCCGAGGCTGAGCCAAAAATGATGAAGCACTTGGTTCGAAACCAAGGCAAGACCGAGGGAGAGGGCTGCCGAGGCAGAGCTGAGACCAAGACATTCAGAAAGATGCCTCGAGACAAGACAGCTGCTTGGAGGACTACATCACTGCATAATACATGATATTTGCGATATTCTGTTAAAATGCGATGCTGCTTTACAAACTGAACATTTTTGAAGTTAGCAGACATTTATCAGTTTGAGTTTGAAGTTTGATATTAGTGTTGTAAACGATGCCACACATCTGTTGCCGTGTAGTTTGTCAGTGGATCAACAAAGGGTCAATCCTAGCGGGTGATTTTCTGTGGTTGGCGTTGGCGTAGTGGTAGCGTCGTTGGTCTAGATCAACGAAGTTAACCTACGCTGAGCCAGTGTGACTGTGTCTGGGTTCGACTCCCGGATGCGGCACTTTATTTCGGTATGTAACCAACCACACAGGTCGACTCAGCCTTCTATCATCCGTTGGACGGTAAAATGAGTACCAGCCAAAGGGCGGTGATGTTCTGCGGCTGGGGAGTAAAGGCAGGCATGGTGTAATTTGCAGGTAAAACTGTGTGATCCATGTCTGAGCGCATTTGAGGCGTTTTGCATAAAAATGCGCTATACAAATCGACGTATACTTTACTTCAAGTTCTCTTCGGTGCTCTGTTCTGTTCCAGTTATCTGCCCAAAGACTTTCATTTGATGGACATGCCTCAGCCTGGAGTAACTGCGAGAAAGTAGACCCAGTAAACAGAGACTGAGGGGGTGTCAGTTTAGAACAGTTCTTTTCTGCTTATCTTAATCGAGTAAAATGACTGTTATTCAACTGTTGAGTTTGATGCCATGTATCGGCTGCAGTTCTGGAGTTATCTGGGAGCAGAAGAAACGGAAGCGTTACACCAGTGTGACAATGCTGCTGAATCAGACACTGGAAGAAGGCTATCAGCGCTATATAACTGAGCTGGAGTTGGCTCGTGGACAGAAAATTAGTGGACTTCGTGTGCTGTCTGATGGCAAAGTGGAGGTTCTCTTCGACCACTTGTTGTGTCTTCAGTATTTTTGATCTTTCGTTTACTGTACTGTCTTAAAACGATCATATGATTGTTTTAATTAAGTATGTTAGTTAGTGGTGCAAAGTCCAAAATCCACATCTTTTTATCGATCTTGGTAAAAGATTATAAAATGTGTTTTGTGACAATATTAAACAGATCTTTTTTTGTAAGACTTTACCCTACTGTTATGTGGTAGTGGCATATGAATTAAACAATAAGTTTAAATTGTTTACTGCATCTGCACGGTGCAGGTTGACTATGCCAGCGATCCTGTGATGCTGTTAAAGCCACAGAAGGCGGTGATTCGGCGCAGTTTTCACTACGGCATCTGGCTTCAGCACCGCACCTCAGCACACCAAACTCAGCTGCACATGATGCTTCATCGTCTCCAGGTTTTGATGTCGCTAGTACTTCTTATTCTGTCGTAGTGTTCAAAATGTCAACTGTAGCACGTTTCTTATACAGCTTGTCACCTCCCACTTCTGACAGCTTATTACGGCAAAAAGATTTTCATCCTGATGACTGATGTCATCAGTATAAATGGCAAAAAGCTGGCCAATTTCAAATGCACTGTAATGACAAGAAGAAGCTGGCACTCAACAAGAATGCAAAAACCCACGCCGGAGAAAGTCCAGCATCCAGCAGTAAGTGGATGCGGGGAAGTGACACTGGGTAAACCCGGTGTAGCTATCATTGCTTGTGCAGCGAGGCATTACAGCACGGAAAATCCAGCATAGCTTACGTACACAGCAGCGGCAGCAATATTGCATTCTGTCTGAAGACTGACACAGACGTTGTGACCTTGACCTTTGACCTTTTGACCCCAGAATGAATGGGTTTCCAGGACGATTTGTGTGTCATGTTTGGTGATCCTAGCTGCAGTATTTTTTAGATATTGTCTGGAAAAACCGACAAACAGGGATGAAAACCCTACTCGTGTGACTGCTTTTGGCGTGGGTAGTAATGGAATCATGGCACTAAAACGGCAAAGTCGTTGTTGCAGCTCATCACAATCGTTCGTGTTACTGTGCTCCTATATAATGTCACCCTTTTGATCTTTTCATGGAAACACTTCTGTCCACCACTTTGATGGGCGAACTGTCCAGTTACTGTTGAAAACCAAACTGAAAGGCAAAGTCTGTATGTGTGTAAGGAGTTGTCTAATATATGACAGCGAGATTGGGTCAGTAAAATGGATCTTCAGGTAAATTAGAACTGAAATGAGCATACTCGGATGGATATGTGGGTTTACCTTGCCTTCACAGCATGGCGCTGGCTGCTGCTGAGTTGGCTGCCCATAGTACTGATAGTTCTCTTTACTGGCTGTGATGCAAACCGCCGTTCCTTCAGCCGAACTCCATACTCGTTTGTATTCAGTTTCAGGCTACTTTTGACAGTATTATTTGGCCGGTGAATACGTTATTTGGCCTAGTACTGTTCGGTCCAAATAGAATTTAGATAGAATATCCAGTACAACCTTAGAGTAAGCAACTTAGTAAACAATTTATGCAGTATTAGAAGTCATATGAAAATAGAATTACGAGATTCTTATTAACTTTAAACTAAACACTTATTATCCACACATGCCGATAAGCAAGGTGTGGATATATCGGTTACTGTTTGTTTGTTTGTTTGTTTGTTTTTGTGTGTTTGTTTGTTTGTACGGTTACGTTGGCGAGGATAAAGCTAGCGGCGTCAAATTTTGCACAGTGGTTCATGGGCGTCCTGGGCAGGGAAGCTCCCATTTTGGGGAACTTTGGTATTCCAGAAGCCCAAAATCAGACGAATCGGCCACCCACCATGAAGTAAAGTTCAGGATGGGAAGACGTACTGTAATTGCGTGTCTATCAAGTTTGCGCATTGTGTGGACGTAGGATCGGCATGTGTGGATATACGGCCGTCCCCGAAGACGGACGTACTTATTGATAAATTATGTCACAGTTTGTGTTGTGTGTCGGATGTCCGTTCATTGTCTGTTGTTGTTGACTCAGCTGGACAATCAGCTTGCCGGCGCTGTTTTCTCCACAGTTCTTGCACCAGTTCCACCACCAAAAACTGTTGCAGCTGAAAGTGGTGAGTGTTCATTGGTGTACTATATGCGGTGATGTTAAGTAACGAAGTTAAAATGACGCGTTACTTTACTTAAGTAAATTTCTCATTACTTTCTGGGGTAATGAAGTCGTTTCAAAAACGAGTATTTTTTTCTGTAAGGAAGTAAGTTTTTCAGATATTTTTAGTAGTTAAACTTTGTTACTTTTCATGACAACTGTTTGCGTTACAAGTTGTGATAGACGTCACCTTCAGACACACGGAATAGGTTTACAGCTGTAACCATCATCAAAACAGCCAGTTATTTACGATGCTGATGCGATGCAGACACTCGGGCGCCATGTGCAGTAGAGTGTGACGCACTTAGGAGCCAGGGTTCAAACCTCAGCCTGGGTGCGTCTGCCTACCAAAGAATTATTTCAAATAATTTCTATGCACATGATGAACAGAGAGATAATTACAGGCAGGAAAAAGATGGTTTGATGGTGTCTTGTATAAACTGTGACTGTTGCTGGCACCTTGATTAGCAGCGTTAAGGTGTTGTCCACGCTAACATGGAAGAAGCAAATAGACCTGGCTGGCTGTTGGCTGGGGCCGCACACAGCACCAGTCAGGGCTAACCCAGACAGTAGGTCACATCTAGAGGGGATGTGCTATAAATACCTGACAAGCTGTTCACTCCTACTTAACCCTGTTTTCCCCACACATCACGCACACATCGCACACACCTACCAATTTCCGTTCTCTCTCTCTGCTCTAGCGCACTGGACCGTTACACGGTCTCAGCACTGAGGTCTAGAAGTCGGCTGGGCCTCTGCCTGCAATAAAGAAAGAAAGAAACAAACAAAGCACGACCACAGCGGGAGGCTGCACATGACATCGCTGGTGCTGAATCTCTGTGCTGTGTATGTTGGTACTTGCTGCTTGCTTGCCTATTGCATTATGCTGTCATCACTCGTCAGCTGTACTGTACGTGCATTGGTTTTGAACTATATTGAGTTGTGTTGTCTTACAATGGAAAAGGAATCAGAAACTGAACAAATCTTTATAGACGGGACAGTACTTGCGGTAGTTTGTGCATGTTAACTTTGGCACTGATGACACATTTCGTTATTCAATAACACCAATGATCAGTACCTTTACTTTTTCTTTAAAAGTACTTTTAAAACATTAGTACTTTTTACTTCTTACTTGAATAGAAATTTTAAAGAATACTTTTACTTAGGTAAAAAGTCCACCAATACTTGTACCTTTACTCAAGTATGCAAATTGGGTAATTTTGACAACACTGTCAGTATGGCCTGTTGTTATTGTTTTGCGTCTCTTTTCTGATGTTAATTCATTCCGACTATTAATCAATAATTTTACCTTAGCTCCTTTAACTTTGTGCCGCTGGTATGTTTCACTGTGTTCGTGAGATTTTGTCATGTTGGTTGTGTTTTTCAGCTCCGAAGCCGTTTGCAGAAATGAGTGTTATGATTCGCAAGAGTGAACACAGTGATATTAACCAGTTCAAGTAGGTTTTTGCTAGCATTTGTCACCATGTCTGATCTGCAGTATGTCAGATTTGTTTAATTTACAATTTTGATAACAGTGTCATTTCTGTTATAAAAATGTTGATTCTTATTTGAGAAACACATTGCTTAATTGATTTGCAAAAGATTGCTTAGTCACAGTTATCTGTGACTTTTTATTGTCATACATAGTAATTATTGTTAATAGGATTAGTATAGTCATTATTGTTGTTGCCGTAAACATCTTTCCCCATATGCTTTTTTATTATTATCAGGTCTATTGTTTCTGTAGTATGTTTGATTTATTAATCTTTAAAATGCTAGAGTCAGTTACGTTTTGTTAGATGATGTTTTGATTCAAGGTTATTAACTGCAATGTGTGAGATAGAGTGATTAACACTTACTGGACAGTTACAGCCGTCTATCCTCCTTCCTCCGATAAACAACGTCTGAGCTCTGATGATTGTCTAGAGGTTATGAGAGAAAGTAATCAGACTGTTCTGACAGTTGTGCACAATGATACGCACACACATGTGAACAGTTGTTAAATTTGCATGTTGGTTTATGTTTAGATTTGTTTTTTGTGTGTGTTTGTTTATGTTTCAAATTATATGGGTTTTGTGCTATCTTAAACCATTTTATTCATGTTTTGTTGGGTTTAGTTTCTTCAGTACAAAGCCAAGAGATTGGCTGGTAAGAACGTCTCCGAAATGACCTATTCTGCGTCGAGTGGGACATGAGACCTTAACTCCATCAGTCAATCAATCAATCAGTCATTCAATGCAGCCGTCTGGTGTTGCTCAATATTCACACAACAATCTTGGTTATGATAGCTGAGCACAAATTAGTCGCTTTATTTGTAAACATTTTATTAACTGTATCTGTTTCACAGTGGGTGGCCCCATATGGGCTCCGAAGCTGTAGCATGCCTTGATTGATTTGTTGATTCTGGCGCTGTATAAACCATTCACTCACTTACTTCC
>Ga0209363_1000556_pt1 | contig 15014 bp, 10 predicted proteins | sample WorMetexBAHAMAS3_FD_187385 | JGI IMG/M metagenome (GOLD analysis project Ga0209363, IMG submission 187385) | Marine gutless worms symbiont microbial communities from Max Planck institute for Marine Microbiology, Germany - Inanidrilus exumae... | ecosystem: Host-associated > Annelida > Digestive... | reverse complement strand
GCGCAACCACGACGTAACGAGGTTGGTAAACTTCTGGGACCCAATGTGACACAAAAATTACCGGTAAAACTAAATAATGACGTGGGCGCCCGCAGAAAAGTTGTCGATAAGTGGAAAAAAGACTGCGCATCGGGACGAGTTTGGAGGCAGAACGCCCGAAAAATAAGAATATAATTTTAACTTTTGTCTCTTAAAACAATTATTTTGTAAATGAACAAGCATGCTTTATTGAATTAATCCTTATTTTAAAACAAAAACAGTGACGGCATAATAGCATTAATGTTACAATCAAATCGGGAGAGAAAGTTTTCTTTGCATCTTAGACAAATATATCCATAGTGTACATTATACTTACAGATCACCCAACCCTAGCCTCCTGGTCAGGTGAGACAAATGTCTCTTGCACGTTTCTGCGGGCGACCCATTAAAATAAAGTCAGGGACGTGTGTCGACTGAAAATGCGAGACATGAAAACGAGGCACAATCAAAAATGCATGGGGTGGAAAATGCGAGAAAAAATGTGGCACAAGATTGCAGGGCTGGAAATTGCTGGACAAGCTGTTATGGAAAGCCAAACAAGCGTTTAGAGCGCTGGAAACGTAACTTTTAATAATCACAAAACAGAATAGTATAATATTGCCGTAAGAACGTTTTTGTCAATCATGACATAAAAAGGAAAAGTATGTTATAGTTGTATCTAAAGGCAGAACAAAAAGTCATGAAATCAAGCAAGTAAAGCAATAATTGGCGATCGTAAAACTCAATATGCGACGTGCTCACAAAGTTAACTAACTACAGAAAGCTGAAGTAGTTGTTAATCAACATAGCTGAATATTTAAGGTCAGCAAACGATGCATTGAGTTGTCGATCGCAATGAATGCCTTCACGCTGTTACTTGTCTACGATAGTTCCCATAGCCTAACTGTTGACGGTTAAACTGCTCATTAAACATCAGCAACAGATAATTATTTTATGAATCTTGTCAGAATAGACGTAGCACCATATATTAATCGGGGTAAGGCAAATTGGACAGCCTCGACCTTCTTAAATGTAGACGCAGTCGATTGCAAATTAACATTAAGCAACAAACCACGTACATTTTCACGTGTTTATATAATCTCGGCTTTCCATATATTCTATTTTCCTCATTTTCACGTTTTGCATTTTCCACACCTGCTTTATTGTGCCGCATTTTCCTGTCTTGCATATTCATGTCTCGCACTTTCAGCGTCCCCAGCGACGTCACTCCCCATGCGTGCTTCTGAAAACATTTTTATTTGGAAGTTAGCTGACCACAGCGCATCGTGACTATTTGCTTACTGTGCCTTAGAAATATTTTTACCAACTAACTAAAATTGACTTGTTTGTTGCTGTTTCGTTCGAGCACGAAAGTGCGTGGAAGTGAATTTTGTTGTTATGAAGAAAGCCTACAGTACCGTTACAGTTGAAATGCAAGAGCAAAAAGTTACGTTTAACCATTGGTACAATACCGGCTTGCGACAGACAAACGCAAGGACAGACAGACGGACAGACACTAGGCGACAGCGTATAATACTGCGCTAGCATAGCGTCGCGTGATAAACATGAATACAAACCAACGTATGGCGATGCATGTTCTGTGGATGGGGACTAAAGGTGGTATGGCTCATTCCAGTGATGGACCGAACGTGTGGGCGGCATGTAAAACCTTGCGATTTATCATTATCCGTGCCGTAGACCTGCATGAGCGCCGTATATCTAGATGAATGTTATCGGCATATACACAAGGAGCTCAGTTATCGCAGAGGGACCGCGCGACGCACTCTGTCAGTCGAAGTATTGTTAAATACTGCACAGCGGTACGAAAAATCACATTTGAAAGGCTTGCAGTATTGAATGACCTTGATGGTGACTCAAGGTCATCGGAATTACTTTCATTCGATAGACCATGCATCACTTTTTAATTCCTATTAGTGGTCCGTAGTAACCACGACTCTCTCTGCGCCGTTTCCGAGATGTTATCAGATTTACAGTGTACGTGACTGGCTGTGACTTTGAAAAGTCTTACGTTTTCGAAAAGATAGCTGAAATTACAAGCCACATGCGCTTTCCGATCCAAGCTTAAATACATAGCATGCAAAACACGCTGTGTTTCCAACAGTCACTGTTTATTATCTATTTGTTGCAGTTGCAACACGCGCAGTTGCATACGGCGATTTTTGTCGCGCGATAATATCGTGCGACAAAATCGCACGATAAAATCGCAGGTGTGACAAGGGTCTTACAATTGCAACAGACAACATAAACAAACATGGTTTCTACACCATTTTTCCTTTTAGGACCTTTCTTCGCTTAATGGGTACGCAAATTGTGAAATTGTTCACATTTTTTTTAACTTTTAGATTGAGTTTACGCATTTTACAATACAGCTTACTACAAGTCTCTGCTGCCGCTGACAGACCGGCGCGATGCAGTGCCTCAGGCCCACCGTGTTGTACACAGATGTCGACGGTTAGCGTGATAAGCTGTTGGGGTGACCCCGTTGGAATTTCGCCTAGATTATTGGCACCAGAAAACCAGAGTTTCTGGACTATCGTACAGTGTTGTTTGCGTGATTCTACATTTAGCCGCTTTGATACAATACCGGCGTGTGACAAACGGACGGAGAGACAGACAAACGGACACACTACGACAGCATATGCCGGGCTAGCATAGCGTCGCGCGGTAGCAAGAGTCTCTGCTGCCGCTGACAGACCCGCGCGACGCAGAGGCTCAGCGCATGCTAAATATTGCATATCGCATCATATGGTAATCAAAACGTTTCTTCTACTCGGCCTAGCTGCTAAATACAAATGTCGACGGTGGGCATGATCAACAGTTGTCCGACGACCAAGAGAAGTTTATGACACTCACCGGCGAACTAAGTTGACACCCCTGAGACACTCAGCCGTTCCAGAGATATGGTTGGTGCCCATCAAAATTTAAATGATTTACGTGATCTAACCACACCCCTTTCAGGGATGGTTTGCCATCCTGGGCTAGCACTTGTTCCCGTCAACATACCTACAAAATTTGAAGTCTCTATCTCCACTCACTACGAATATATGAAAGGCGATACAAAATGTCGAAAATGGGGTGTTTGGGGTACCGTAGTTAGGGTCAATCAAGGTCACTGGAAATAGCACCAATCGATAGAGCACATACGAGTTCCTATTAGCGTTCCATAGTAACTGTGTTCCTATCTTGCACCGTTTCTGAGATATAGTTAGATATTGGTCGAAAAATCGTTGATCTGAACCTAACCCACCTCTGTTTGGGGCCCCATTGAAGATGACGCCGTCGGAATTTCACCGAGATTTATGGCATCAGAAAACAAAACTAATGAAGAGTCCCCGCGCTATCGAATGGCGTTATTTGCATGATTCTACGTTTAGCCGTTTTGATGGTGATACATTATACTGGCGTGTGACAGACGGACGGACGGACACACGACGACAGCATGTACCGCGCTAGCCTAGCGTCGCGCGGTAAAAACTAAATTATACTTGCAAGAATATCGTCGTCAGAATTAGTAGAAGCCACGTTTCTTTATGTGTTTGTTGCAGTTGCAGTGCAGCAAGCGCAGTTGCATAAGCCTATACACGATTTTGTCGCACGATAACGTTACACGACAGAATCGCGCGATATAATCGCCGGAGTGACATGAGACTTACGATTCAATTACGACACTATAGCGCTCCACGAGAATCGCGACAATACGAGTCTTGTGTATATCTAGTCTCTTAAGCCCGGTCCACACTAGCAACAATGTCGAAGCAACGTTCGACTTTGTCGAAAGGACGACATTTCAACGCAAAACTCGTTCGACATTGTTGCCGTTTTTGCCAACAAATTCGAACGTTGCTTCGACATTGTTGCTGGTGTGACCGGGCTTTATATCGTAAACATTTCGTTTAAATAACTATCACATAGCATACACTGAAGGTGTTTTTACTGAGTTAGACCGCGCTAGATCGATCCCGTCCAGTACTACGCCGTTTTTTCTACACCCGAGCGACTCGCTTTGCTTTTTTAAACTCCAGACGAGATCAATCTGACCGCTCTCACTTTGCTGTACCAAAACGTGCGACAAAACTGGACGGCGTGCCACGCCCATTTGTTTAGTGTTTTTGTTCGGCTAAATGCAGAATGGGAATTCTATGGAAAATGTATATGCAGTGTTTTTGTCAGATTTAGTAACGCTTATAAAAATTGTCTCTTATGCGATATCTTTCCATGATCCGTATTTAGTTAAATCAATAAATTTAGTATTTTCGCACGTCCAAGTGATCTTGTCTCGGACTGGATTAAAAACGCAGGCATTTTTTTCTGAGCTACTCGGTTTTTGTTTTTAGTTTTTCTTATTTTTTCGTTTTTGTGCCTCGCGCTAGACTAAGCTCAGTAAGACGGCTATCTCGTCAGCTTTTTAGCGCAAGTAAATATACAATATCGTGTTGTATTATTATTACCACGCGACGCATGCATACTAATGCGGTGTATGACAAATTACCAAGGAAACTCTCTACGGTATGTATCTATGAAAGATTTCCATTTTCCACCTCACCTCAACTGCGTTGCTACACTACTTTGTGAAATTTGAAAATTCAAAATAATCGCCAAACATTTACTACTCTTTCACAGGAAACTAACAAAACTTATCCACTTCGAATGTTACATGCCACAAGAAATATCACGGAATGATTTACGTAATTTGTGCAATATTTGCCATGCAGAATGTGTATAACGCAACAACATTCAGCGGGAGTCTAACGACAAATTCCACGAATCTTATGCAACAAATAACATCATTGTTTGCGTCTGTTACTTAGCCAATATAGCGAATTTTGACATTTCGAAGGCTGTAAGATAACAGGTAAGTTAGTATTAATCACTGATAGAAGTCGTATATGAGCTTTCGATTAGTACCAAAATCGGTGACCTTGAATGACCTTGAACGGCGAAATGGCCCTTATTTTGCGTTATTTTACCGAATTTGGTAGTTTCCGAGGCGAATTGCGTAAAAGTCATAAAGCCATAACTATGGACAATTTACGATTGCTATGTCTAGTAGTAAACGTCTGCAGAGGGACCGCGCGACGCCCATGGTATAAATATTAAATATTCTATAACTGCAAGGTGGAAATTCTGTAGCAGATTCATAAATTCAAGACGTAATGCGCAGTAGTTGCCTAGCTATCGTCTAATTTGTTAAACGAAGTAGGTTCTCTTTTTGGTGTTTTGAAGTACGTGTGCGATATCGTTGAAAAAAGGTCACGTTTGCTATCTCATCTCCTGATGAGTTCTTATCCAGACCTTGCTGTCATTAGGATTCAAATATAAGCTATTAGACGGCCACACGTCAAGTTAGATGAATTCTGAGGTTTGACATGCAAAGAAGGCGCTTCGCACAACTGGAATTATGAGGTTTCACGAGATATTGTAGAAACACATTTCATAGGAGATAGAAGTTTTTTTGTTACTTTTACGCACAAGAAAAGAACTTTGAAAATTTTCTATGTTCGCCGATGTTTTGACCATATGTCAAGTGTCTTGTTTTTTGGGACGCAGTGTACATACAGTACTGTTGTTGTAACTGCTGTGTTTGACGGCAACAAAAACGTCGATTACTATTGTTATTAATATTCGTTTATTTATTCTTGTTATTATCAATATATTATTTGCACGTAATAAAACAATGTATAAAGCAGTGCAACAATGCACGTGTGAGTGCACAGAATTACCCGGCAGCACGGAGCTACACCGATTCGTGTTCATTTATTAAACTGTCATTTATATATTTCCTCATTATTTCACAGGTAATTCACTCACTACAAGGCAACCACAGTGTAGCTGTGAGACTAGTTTTCGCAGATCGACTAAAAAGGTAAATTGTTGCAAGTACTCGTACTTGATCTACTGCAGAGCTGCCGCTCAGAAAACACGAAAAACTGGTAGAACAGAACAGTGCCGCTTAAATGAGCGATTATTAATAATGAACAACTCAGTAATTGACCGCGAACAGCGAACATATATATGTTGGATTATGTTCAGTGTGCGAACGCGGAGACGGTCTCAAAATCTAGCATTGCGCACGCCGTCTACGGCCGCAGCAGGCCTTCAATGCTAGATTTTTGAAACCGTCTCCCGCGTTCGCACACGTTTTATCAATCACTTAATCGACCGCCGTCGACGGCGCTGTACGGCCGTCGACGGCCGTAACGTGCCGTCTCCGGCGCATTACATCGCGCTAAGGCGCCGTAACGCGCAGTAGACGACCGCAGTGAGAACGCTACTTTACAGTTAATGCTTCTGTTGTTTTAGGAGTGCTATGGGCGCAGGATGTGGTTATTTAGAATTTTCAAAGGGTCGCCACTCCCATCTAGAACTCAGATGCAATCATTCACTTATGTCTTTCCACTGACCACGACTTGTAAAATATGAATTTAGCAATTTCTCAAGTTAGTTCTTTCTAACAGAACTTTTCATGCGTACTGGCAGCGCGGCCACGTACTGCATTAGGCCTATAGATGCCTGAGTTTGCAATGCGTCATTTGTCATATGAGCGGGTGGTTACAGAGCATTGATTGATGTTGGCCATGGTTTGAAGTGGACACCAAGTAGCTCTCATCTATACTTTGACCTGCCTCATTTAGTGCCTTCCTGATCCATCGTTGCTGCCAGGTGACGAACATTTAGCACTGACCATTATAACAAGCAAATCTGCATTGCAGGTTTACGGTTATTACCGGCCCGTTTAGTGGTCCAGGTTGAACTATCGGTCCGATGTGTGTGTGTGTGTCGGATATCAACTCTAGAATTGAATGACCGTCGTTCTAGATATTTAGCAAGCTGGTCCATCTTGACTCTGTCTGGGTCATATTCGAAGGGTAAGGTCATAGGTGGGTTAGGGTTAGGGTTAGGTTGGGATGCACGTTACGAGATGTCGAGTTCTTTGTATCAAAGTGATTGGTGCGACTTCGTGAGGGCTTTTCTAGTTTAGGATTGGTGCTGAGCTACTTAGATGCAGAGCTTTTTGTTGCTACAAGCTTAAAAGGATTTATGCATGCGACGACACTGTATAATGCAGTTCTAGCAAGACAACTTTCGTCAGCATTTCAGGCAGGATGTAACCACAGTCAACGGAAGCCAATCAGACGGCTCATCGCATCGCTCAAGAGAACGCCAGTAATCTCACCCATTTCATCAGTGGCCAAACTCGGTGTCAACTTGCCAGATGCAATTTTTGTTTGTACGCGGTATACGGGAAGTAGTGGCGCAGCGAATGAAGATCCTGAAAGGCACAAAAAACCCGAGATCGATACTGTTGCGGAGCCAATCGGACGTGCGTGTGTGCGTGAGGAAGTTGTTTGCCTTCACCACAACGGAAGATTTGTCACTTTGTCTAAATCAGCGAAACACAATGGACCTTTTACCGAAGGACATTTATTCAAGCGCGGTAAATGCAGCGGCTAGATTCGTCAACACATTTTTGACCACCTGGCTCGATCCCACATTCTAGTTTCATCACGCAAACCGTCATGGAGGCGAAATTTTCGATAGGATCATTCTCAACGGTGGCGTTAAATACAGATGGGCGTATACCGCATGAAAAATTGGCAGTTTTCAACCAATATCTCGCTGGATCCGATATTCTCGAAACGGCAGAAGATAGGGCCATAATTCCTCTGGAACGTCAATTGAGTCGTGCGTGATCTGTTGAACCGTATATTTCTGATCACCTCGTGTGATTTTTACCGACTACGTTAGCGGGACATGTAATGCGATCGGTCGTGTCCGCCTGTCCGCCCGTCTGTCTATCCGTTTGTTTCCACTTTATCTTTTGAACCGAATTAACCTTTAAACTCGAGTTTTTATGTGTGTGTGGATCAGGACCATAGCTCGCTTGGAGTGAAAATCAAAATTATAGGTCGAGCTCAAAGACTGTAACGCCGTCGGTCTGACCTCGATCCTCGACCGAAGACAGTTTTTCTAGTTGAAGGTCATTTCATCTGCTGGACACAGTTGTTTAGAACAGGTTTTTAACGTTCAATTCTACATAAAATAGGCGTTTCTATAATATTGTTGTCATTTTTTTGCAAAATATGCGTAGTTCTAAAATTGTTTCGGTCTTCGGATTGAAAAGTACACTTTTAAGAAATGAGCGTGTGTCACCCGTAGGCCTACTGTATGCCCACAGTGATTAGGCTAATCAAGATGAACTCAGTAGGCATATATGCGCCAAAATGGCGCAACCAACCTGTTCTTTTAATATTTTTATTGCTGGTTCCGTCTATCAGAGTACAGCTGACATATGAAGGCAGATTCAAAAATTGCGTTTTTAAAGATTTATGTACACTGAAACAAGACACCTCATTTTTGATTATATTTTCGACAAATATAGACCGATTTTCTTTTACTGACTCATTCCCAATGTCATGTCTACTTATGATTTTCAACCTCACTTTAAACATGTTTCTACACTTGATTGGTTGCGTGGCTCAGTGGTAGAACGTCGGTCTTTGGCCGGCGAACTTTCTCTGTCCTGCGCTCGACCTGTTGTGGACAGGTGACCACTTATGTGGGTAAACCGTCCGCTATGGGTCAACCAACCAGGCCAACTCAGCCTTCCATCCCTTCGGGGTCGATAGATGAGTAGTAAGCTGCAATTGGATGTCTCTTACCTCAGTTAGGGGTGGCGCCATCTGGTGAACGCTTACGAAGGAAAGGCAGGCATGGTGTATTTGCAGGTAAAACTGTGTGATCCATGCCTGAGCGCTTTGAGATATACATAGTATATAAAAGGCGCTATATAAATACGCTTCCTTTCCCCCTTTCCCTTACACTATCTCGTGAAACTTTAACATTTCAATTGTGTCAATTTCAGCAGCATCTTTGCATGTGAGACTTCTTAATTCATCTCACGAGATATGTGGCCGGCTAATAGCCTAGATCTGAATCGTAATGACCACAAAATCTGGAAAACAATGCAACAGCGATCAGAAGACGACCGTGATGTGTGCGAACTGAAGTAGTGCTTGGTCTGCAAAAGACAATTATTGGAAGGCGATGTACAGGGGGGCGCCACCCTGTACATCGCCTTCGAATAATTTATAATCATTGTATGAATTTAATTTTACTATACGTTTTAATGATATTTCCGTTTGCCATACATAAGTTACGATACTCAGTTTCAGACCAAGATACCAGAAGCTTATAGAAATTGTCATTGATAACTTCCAACTAACGAAAACACCTATCAATTTCACACACTCCAACCGCTCAATTCTGACAATTTTGATCAAAACCCGCAACCACAAACTATGTATGTTACTGTGTCGGAAAAGCCGCATACTGCTGTCTGAGAGAAAAATAGGGAGTAGCCTTTGTCCTATAATCAGCATACAGTCCGTCTGTGCCAATCGCATCCATGTAGGCCTACGAGTCCTCATACCTTCGCAGCACGCACATACACTACCTAATCACAGAGTCGATTCCGCGCAGTCAACGCTATACCTTTTTCTCTCAGACCGGACGACACTGCGTGGCTTTTCCATCCCGGTAGTAATTAGACGGTCGTGGAACATCTACCGAGTAGTCTTCCTGCCGCTGTGAGTGAAAGTGCACTGGGCTGGAAATAACCAGGTCTGAGCATGACGAGTCCCTAAGCCTTGCTGCATGATGCAATTACCCGGGCACCCGTCTGTCTCTCTGTCTGTCCGTTACAAGCCGGTGTTGCATCGAAGCGGCTGAATGGATCGAGCTCGTATGTGGCATAGAGGCTACCCTCGACTTATCAAACATTGCATTATAAGGGAATTCGGGTATCTCCAAAAATTAGGGCACTTCCATCTGGAGCTTTGTCCCAAACTCTGAACGTAGACGATTTTTCGTCACGGTGCATCGACCTTCGCAAATGTTCTCAACCTAGTTTTAGTCGATCAACCGACGACCGTCTCCAGTTCATCACACTGAGCATACACCTTAGTTTACAACATTATTAGCGTCACGCAGCGCGTCGCGTGGGTTCGTCTTCGACAGCTGAGACTAAGAGTCATAGTTGCAATGGAACGCCGTATGTGGCCTATCGAATGGCACCACTGCCAATAGGCTACCTCTGAATGACCATGAAAGTCACTTCTGCTGTTTGAAACCTTTATAACTCCCATACTTCGTGAAACATAACTAACATAGCGCGTCGCGCGGTCCCTCTGCGGTAGCTGTGCTTCTTGTTTATCCAACAACGTCAGCGACTTGAACCTTTGTTACTCGGAGTAGTTTTGCCAAATACTGAAGGCAGTGTGATTATAGCTGCTGATCTATGTATGTCCGAGTTTGTTGGCATTTAGTCACTGTAAAGTTTGTTTTTTTCATCCAACGCAAATTGAATCCATTTTACATACAAGTTTTTTATCCGATTCATTTTCAAGGACGATGTAACTAATGTTCTCCACAATAATTGCACTTGTCTGTATGAAGAGGCGGTTGATAGATCCAAATACCCATAGAGAACTTTAGGGCCGTGACTAATTAATTACCGCTGCGATGACGGATGACTGCGCAAAGTGTACGGATGCATGCAGCTGCAATTGCGTTACGTCGATGTCCGCTAATGGCTTCTGGCTGTAAGATTTACTATCATGATGTTTTTGTTGCAATTCATCGCAGCGGCAATTACGTGCTATACTGTGAGCGCGTCGTACTTGTACACAAAGGTATCTGCCCAGTCCACACCTATGTCCCTATCCAGCCCATCGTCAATTCATTCGGCGTAAAGCATCATTAGATCAAAGTTGAAGTCACGCACAGTGCACAAAAAATACAGCTAGGCCTACTACGATACTAAAGCGCTCACTTTATTGACTGTAGTTTTTTTTCTATTCGAGCGACCTACTCAATCAACCAATCAATCAATGTTTACTGAAATTTCAACAAATAGTTAAAATACAACATGCAGTAACAGCACGTAGGCCCCTGTCTATAAAAACTGTGGACACGGCAAGGTTGCCTGTACCGTTTCTTCTGAGCTAATCGGTTTTTGATTGTATTTTCCCCTTATTTTTTCGTTTCTAGGCCGTGCGCTAGATTAAGCTGGCCATCTCGCCAGCTTTTGAGCGCACGTTAATCTACCGTATCGTATCGTATCGCATCGTTGCTGAAGTCTGTGAATGTCTGTGTGATGTGTAACTTTTAATACAACACAATACAATACAATACAAAGTCAGACTAACGCGAATCAGTCTCATCTGTCGTTTTCGAAATATGCGATACGAAAGAGTAATTTAGAACAGCGATGTTCCTTCTAAATCATCCGTGATCATTGCTAATAATAGTAGTAGCGAGGACGTAACTTCTTATTGGTGATCAATACAGAACTGAAATGCTATCTCTGACCGCTTAAAAGATATGGCGATATGAATGCTAGTCTCTATTTTCCTATAAAATACGTTAGCAAGCCACACCGCACACCAGTACTCGATTTCTCGATAGCCTAGTTCGAGTAAGTAAAGCGCGACGACGTAAAAAGTAGCACATTTAATTTAGTGATGTGTCGGTACTTGATGTTCTGTAAATGTGTCGACGAATTTCCTTTTATTTGTCAGTGACAGCTTACAAAGTAGGCCATTGTCGCTTTTTCAACAACACGCTAGGCAAGTCGCAACCAAAAGAACTCTGATAATATTAATCGACTTAAATTTAATCAGTTAAGCTCACATACTCAATCGATTAATCGTTAAATCGATTAATAGTCGATCATTAGTCGATTACTGGCCGATTAATCGATTCGTCATCACTACTATACAAAAAATATATAGCTGTTCAGCGCGGTTACTTCTTTACATCGACGAAAACATTCTCTTCCATATGCTATTCCTTACGTTGTGTTTCCTAATCCTTGCTATAGCTGTGGTGTGTAATCCATTAACTCCCCTGTTCCTCGTCGATCCACGGAGTGAATGGTGGGAACGACGTGTCTTGGAAACATAAAATCCCCATAGACTTTCCAGTGCCATTCATCACGATCTTTGGCCTCAGACTTGGCGCATAACTTGTTAGATCGTGGAATGTACACGGAACGCCAAAAAGAACATATTTGCGACTTCTGCTGATAGTTCAACTATCCCTTATAATTTTAAATTGACATTTTACACATTTCTTTCACAGTTGTATCAAAACCGACCAAATTTTAATCGTATCGATTTAAGTGCAGCGGACAGCCGGAGTCAGGTAACACAGACAGGTGAACGAACTGATCTGTTCGCAAGAAGGTAAGAGAGACTGTAGCGATCACCTCGGCATTCGTCTGGCTGTGGCGGAACTGCGCATCCAGACAGACAGACTGAATGATAATGACGCTATTCTATCGTTGCACTACATGACGTTTTCGAACACGTTAAATATCGCGAGGTTGTAGCGAAGTATTGCCATCAGCGTGTGTGTATGTCTGTCTGTCTGTTTTTACGATACGATACGGTAGATTTACGTGCGCTCAACAGCTGACGAGATGGCCAGCTCATTCTAGAGCACGGCACGGAAACGAAAAATAAGAAAAAAACTAAGTAAAAAACCGAGTAGCTCAGAAGTAGCTATGTCCGCTCGATTATCTCAGAAAACCACACGTCCGAATGTCACCAAATTTTCTATACATATTAGCTCGTCGGTCCTCCTCTGACAGCAATGCGATACGTTATGTACTCCCGGTTTGTGGATGCCGTTATGTTTTCACGTAAGAGAGAGAGAGAGAGAGAGAGAGCGAATGGACGAGAATCAGAGACGACGCGTATGTTTCATCGAGTTCGCCAGGTGGCGACACCGGGGCGAAGTTGACGCCTGCGACTCCATCTTGTTACATTTTAAGTCTCATAATTTTTTCAAAAAGCCAAATGAAACTCGGCTAGTTAGAGTGGACATCAACTCCGTGCATACGTGTGAATTTTCGCTCAAAAATACCGCGCGAGAGCTGATGCATTAACAAGAGTCACAATAGAGCGTTGCATTTTTTCGACTCGCCCTATACAACGTCCCAACTTTGTCGATGCAGTTGCGTGCTCTCTGGCAATGAAGCAAACGGCAACGCTGTCGATTAACGATTTGATAAATCAATCAAATTGGTCGCCTAACGCGAACGCCTGTGATTGATTGAGTCAGCTGACTGTAGACGGACGGTCAATACCTGGTGACAAGGTGACATATGGGCGTTATTGATCACCGCCGGTGATGAATTACACTGTCGCGAGCTGAGCTTTGCAAACGATCCAAGTATACTCGTTCGAGACATTATTGAGCGATCTTTGGTATTTGACTTCAAAAGCTCTATCCCACAATGACGAAGTTGTGGGTCCTCTGGCCACAAAACTAATAAGTGACCAAACAATCACACTCAATTTGAGGCGCCGATATAATTATGCAGTAGTTAAACTACATGCAATTGACGAATTATTAAAAATGTATACGTTTTCATACTGTAGCCTACTTAAAAGTATGAGCAGTCGAGAAATTCTTATATTTTATGCTCACTACCATAATTGATTGTGTCGAAAGGCAATCTCTTTCAGATGGTCGGAGCGAAATAATCGAAAATTTTTCTGCCAAATTTCGCAAATGCGTAAGGTACACACTAAAAAGCTGAGGAGTAGCCAGATACCGAAGCAGGAGCGTCGATCCATAGGGGACCGATGGGCTCGGACACTAGCAATAAGTTGGCGATAATGGGCGGACCCCTAATATTCATTACTTGGACTCCTCAATGTTTTGAGAATGGTGGAGCGGCGGTTTGGCCAAGCAATAGCGGCGTTCGTGGTCACGTTAACGAAGTTGCTCTACGTCAAGCCCGTTTAATACTGAGATTGACGATTATTCGCTGGTATATGCAAGAAGACACTCAGGCCAACTCAGCTTACCTTCATGGGACGGGAAATTAGTGCCGATCACTGGCCAAGGAGCTGTGTCAGTGCAGGTGCTCTGAAACAATGATAAGCTGTCAAGGAATTTTGGCGAAGGCTGCATCGCCATCTTGTCACCCCTTCCGGTGGCGAATGGATTCGTCCGCCGACCTCGACCCCGTCTGTTTGAAAACTTTCTAACTCCTATATATCGCAAAAAATGTAGCGTATATTATCTACAATATGTTTACACATGGATCGAAAAGTGCACATGGCTTGTAATGTCAGCTGTCTTTTTAAAAATGCAGTACTTTACCAGGATACAGGCAGTCGTGTACACTGTAGGCCTAAATGTGGTGGTATCTGAGAAACAGTGCCAGATTGAGTCGTTTTTAATACGGACCATTAATAGGAAGTGATATATGGCCTATCGAATAGCGGCAATTCCGATGACCTTGAATGACCACCGTTATTCACATACTGCAAGCCTTTTCAAATGTGAGTTTTCGTACAGTTCTTCTGTGCAGCAGTTGACAAAATTTCAACTGACATATAGCGCGTCGCACAGTCACTCTGAGATGTCCGAACTTCTTGTTTATTTAGAACTGCACAACTGCTGTCGAACTGCACGTTAAAACGAACCGTGTATAGTGTATGCATGTAATAATGTCGAAGAAGATAATTTGCAATTTTAGCAGGAACCCATCCAACAGATCCTGCCTATGTAGCACATGCGGCACAGGCGCGCTGAGTTGGAAAACATCACGTAACGTGTAAACGTCATTGACAACATCACCGCCCAAGTATATGTGTCCGTCTTGCTGTAGCATTAGCCACATGATGTAATGCATCGCACTGAGCTTCGTTAGACGGCATGCATACACTGTGAGCCAAAAAACGTGCAACTATGCTGTTGTTCGTGACTTCGCCAAATGCTGACCATGTTTTTTATTTTTTCCGTATTTTTTCGTTTCTGTGCCGTGCGCTACTCTAAGCTGGCCATCTCATCAGCTTTTGAGCGCACGAAAATACACCGTATATCGTATCGTATTGTATCGTGTTTTAGGCCGCATCGCATGCATTGCACAAGATGCGGGCTATTGCTACAGACTACTG
>Ga0209363_1000555_pt1 | contig 15024 bp, 6 predicted proteins | sample WorMetexBAHAMAS3_FD_187385 | JGI IMG/M metagenome (GOLD analysis project Ga0209363, IMG submission 187385) | Marine gutless worms symbiont microbial communities from Max Planck institute for Marine Microbiology, Germany - Inanidrilus exumae... | ecosystem: Host-associated > Annelida > Digestive... | reverse complement strand
CTTTTTATTGTTTAGAGATAAACCTGAACTTTGTGCTAATATGTTCAGTGCCGACGATATCTCGTGTTTTATTACAGCTCTGTGCACCGGCTGATTACGTGATTCATCTTTTGGATTTATTTCTTCATTCTTTTTTTTATGTGTGTGTCTGTATTTTTGTGTCTTTTTTTTCTGTCTGTATTTGTTTTCTTTTTACTTGTACTCTGTGTACGATTTTCATAATAAATAAATAAATAAACACATCAAAAACAAACATGCATCCGTAACAAAATATACTACAACATAAAATTTACCCCCCAAAAAACTGACATCCGGCCTGGAAACGGAGATGGCCTATTCTGGTTTCAGCGTTTCATAAACTTGTCACTTACTTACTTAGACACTTACCCACTTACAGCCCCTGCACCCACATGGGGCGTCCTTTCTGTAAATGTTGGTCAGAAATTCACAAATGCTATGAACTAACAACAGTGTACAACTTCACTGCATCAAAGCCTGCTCAGATTAATAAGAAGGCCGTGCATACTGTTATGTCAATATCGCTGCCGTCGAGACTCGAGAGATTGGACGAAGGTCGGATGATGCCACGAGGGGTGGTCTGAGCAATAGCTGGCAGGCCACACACACTGCTTTCTCGCCTCATAGGACTCATCATGTGTGTCACACTCGAGATGGCACGTTTCATACTGCGAGGCGTCTTGGACAGAGAAAATGCCCTGCTCACGCGCCGACCAAATCTTGACACAAAATCACAACAACTTCCATATGCCATTTATCACAAATATGTTCATTCTCATAATACTCAGATACTTCAGATACTCAGACGGAAATATATTCTGGCTGTGCTGCATGCTGCCCTGGTGAATCACATTAAGTATGTGCCACGTGCTCTATTAAAGTTAGCAAAAAACAAGAGACGTTCAATTAACATTTTAAAAAACGGGACAGACGGACGCCAGATAGTTACAATATTTACACTTACCGCCAGACATGGCCAGCATAAAATGGAATTCTATATGTGCAATTGATGGCTCATAGGATGGCCCTGAAATCCATCAGCCTAACACCAGATAACACTACTACAAGGGATGGGATCCTCATTGTACCTACTCCAAGTGAGTATGGCCAAGAAGCAGGTTAAAATGATCATTTACCACAGCTAACCAGGCCAGGCTCAACACAGAGCAACTCTGCTTATCAAGACTAATGTGCTACTATTAAGCTAATCAGACACCTGTATGCCATAAAACTCACTATAACTAGGTTCTGGTTTTTGTCTAGAGGCTGGGATTTTCGGAGTTTCTCTCGTTCGGGATGGGACTACCAAAACTGAACATTTGGGATTTGTGAACTAGAATAGATGCTTGTCCAGTGACCAATTCAACAGCATCACTACAACAAATGGAAAATGTAGCAAATGCCGCATGTTAAATGTCACAAAACATAAAACCTAAATATTATGTAAATAAATAAAATATGTAGGGCATTATAAATGACTGGCAGCCACAGCACAATGTACTGTGAAAGAATATAGCAATAACTGCTAACCAGAAAGCTGAAGAAGAGCAAAACACCAAACAACGCACACGATACAAAACGTTTGCCACAAAGTACATGCAATAAAACAATTTAATAAACAAGTAATTAATAAGTGTGAGTAATTTAACAACAGTATGCAAATATTTAGAGCCAGTAACCTAGTGGCGGCCCGACTGAGTGTGCTGTTGCCTCCGAGGTCAGTTGTGTCGATGTTGAGGACATGGGGCTCGACAGCGGCCAGCAACGTCTCCTACAGAAAACAGCTTTCATCATTCAGCTTCTTCTTGCCCAGGAATCGCTAAAATATCCCACCACCCCTCAAATGCGTCGCTACACTGCCTTGTGAAACACTGATGTCAGAAAAACAGCAACGACCTGAAACGTGTACGGTGAGTAACAATAAATCACAACGTAGTGTAGCAACGTGATTTAGGAATGGTGGGATCTTTTACTAATACTTTGTTACAAATTTACTGCCGACTATGCCTTGAAAGAATTTTTAAAATCAGTCGATATCTGGCGAAGTTATTGGTAAGAAAGTTGACTGCCTCAAGCACCATTTGAACTCTAATGCATGACGGCAGTAACTTTTATAACAGCATCACTTTGGTTCTCATGAAAATGCCATCAATGATGACGTAGTTTGAAGAGATTGAAAAGACGTTGGCAAACTGTTCAAGCCGGCAGAGTGGTAATGGAATGCTCGTTCACCGAGGTTGGTTATCCTGCCAGCAGGACTATCAGATGTGTCGTAACCAACAAAAGAGCACAAAATAGCATGATATCGACAGCACATAAAGTCAATGGCAAAAACAATACAAAACGGTTGTTAAAACCAGCTCACATAGTCAGTTCGACACATGTTGCTGCAGATGGCTTTGCTAAGGCACGTCAAGAAGTCTTCCTTGTCACTGTCGGCAACTTGTTCAATGATGCAGAATGCATACATCTGCTCCTTCTCTCCAATCCGCTTCGTAATCAGCGCAAATGCATTTCGACAATCTACAATCAATGTAAATCCGTGCACATAAGTTTCTGCCAAATGTGTCAAACAAAATTCAACATGATTGTTACCTGCCTGCCTAATGGGTCAGTACTGTTTTGCTCGCTGGCGTTGGTCATCGTCTGTTGTCTGTCGTCGTCTGTAACACTGCCAGCGGGCAGGCCAGCTGCCGGGTGCGAGGTCTATCAACACTCAATGACAGGCCAGTAGTGTTACGTCCTATTAGGGCAATAATAATAATAATAAAATAATTATAATAAACAAGCTTTTATAGCGCCAGTATATCAAAGACTCCAGAGGCACTAACGGACAGATTATTGTCGTGAGAACCGACTAGGCCTAAATGTCTGACGGAATGTCTTAAGGGTAGACTTAAATACAGCAAGTTAAGTGCTAGAGACAATGTGACATTGCTAAGCGAATTCCACACTGTAGGATAAGTGCAACAGAAAGCACGGTCAGCAAAGAGAGGTCTGGTAGTAGGTTTGTGCAGTAAAGGCGTGTTGCAGGAACAAAGATGACGTGAAATTTGATGCGATCTGATGTGACGGGCGAGGTACGCTGGGGTTGATGAACGACGGATCTTGAATGTCAGTATGGCCAGCTTGTACTCGATCCGTTGACGAACAGGAAGCCAGTGTAACTGTTCCAGCAGTGGTAGAGCATGTGCCCTTCTTGGCGACTGTGTGACGATCCTCGCTGCTGTGTTCTGGACACGCTGCAGCTTCTGAATACTGCTGACTGGAGCACCATACAACACAGCGTTGCAGTAGTCCAGTCGAGACAGTATCAGGCTGCAGGTCAGAGCAGCGGCGAGTTCTGCGGACAGCAGGTGACGAATATGTTGTTGTGGCAGTTAAAAACACTGGTATGCTGCTCTTACAGAAGTGCCATATTGTAAGAACTGAAATAATGGAATAACTGCAAATATGTGACATCAAACCACAATGTAAATAAGCAGTAAAGGCATGGTTATTATTAGGACTGTTGAAGTAACGCATTAAGGAATTAATTGCGATTAAAAAATTTAACATCACTAAAATTTTTAACAAACTTGTTACACCAGTAGCAAGATTCAATACAAACTTCAAGATAATAAAACCTTTACTCCTTTAATAAACAAGCATTTACTTTCCGGTTGCAGCATTACTGTAAATTTTGTGAAATCGACGACCTTAAGTAGCATTCTCACTGCAGCCGTAACGTGATCGCTGTGGCGACCACAATCGAAAGTGTGCGAATGCGGGAAACGGTCTAAAAAATCTAGCACTGAGGGCGTGCAATGGCTGTCGACTGCATGCACAGCTAGATTTTTTTAGATCATCCTCCACTTTTGCACACGTTCAATCGCGGTCGACGGCCGTAATGAGCGCGTTATGTATGTAATGCACATGTTATGACTGTAAGGCGCAAGTTACAGCTGCAGTAAGAATGCTACTTTAGAAGGACCTGCCAGTGTCCAGCCGTCGGTGTCTGCAGTTACACGTAATGTTGTGTCCGCGTCCGTTGGCAGACGTGCAAAATATGAAAAGCTTGTGGATGCATCTGGCCACAATGGCAGACGCGTCCACATCTGCAGTCCGAACATCTCTGGTCATTCATTACTCCCTAGGGCCCATACACCCGTAACAATAGGAAATATGCGTTAAAACTGCGATTAATGTGTAATTATATTAATTAATTAATCGCTCAACAGCCCTGGTAAATTATCAATGTATTCAGCAAACAATATGACAATAGTACATGAGTTCAACAATGATATCTGCCTACCTACCAGCTCCACTTTTAACTACTGTGTTCCAGATGAACCTGTGTCAACTGGTGTCCCTCGGTTTTTCCACTACTATTCCAGAGGAGAATCTCTGAGATAAGAGGCACAAAATATTTCAAGGGCCAGACGTTCTCCATGTCACCCATCCAAGAATATAAAAGCACTCATATCTATAACCTAAAAATCTTAAAGAGAATCAAGTCGCAAAACTAATTGCTATTATTTTGCAAAGGCAACAAAACAACACACCCAACGTTGTATTAAAGTGACACAGTCGTTCGTATCCAGTAAGAAATAAACACAGCCTACCTGGTGTTTCACAAATGTCGACAATTCGCTTGATTGCAGAGAATGGCAACAGTATCAGATGTTTGTACGGTCTATGTGATGCTTTGCCTGTTGATGTCGGAGGACCTGGACTCTTAGCATTAGCCGCCTTACTCCGACGCTTGCAGATCTGAAAATGAACCACTCGCACTCACTACACGCAGTGTCTTCATATAGCATAAAGTAGGCAAACATCACTTACAACATATGCAACTCCACACTTCATACTTAATATACACTTAAGAGGCTCTGTTAAGGGCACAAATCTACACAACACAACAGTACATCTATTGTTAATACAGCAATTCGATGCTCGATTAAATATTTACTCTATAAAGAACTGACCCTAACCAGACACAGTCACTGCCAGTGATTGGTGTTTTAAGGTGCTTTTGGTTGGTGACAGGAAAGGGTATCCAGCCCATAAAAGTACCAGTGCCACTTATCACAAAGGACTCTTATCCAGAACAACTGGAAGAAAAAACCAACAGAGACTAGCTAACCCAGGCTCACCTGGTAAAACGACATTTAATCAAAGATAGGTACCATTATATTCAACCTGCAATTTGTCTTCAGTGCTCTGACAATGTTTGTTGGGCTTAGGAATGGCATCTGGCCAGTGACACAATACCATACCAGAAATCTCATAATTTTGCTCGAAAAGCCGACGGGGACTGAAATCTAATCCAATTACTGCATATAATACTGGAAAGCTGCTCTAAATAGCTCTGCACATGTGAGTATGTGATTAACCTCCAGACTGTCAGAAAAGACGAATAACGTGACTGAGTCGCCCTTTCCACTCAGTTCTTCCGACGCCTCAATGGCGTCGATTCGCCGGACAAGACTGCGGTGCGCTGACAACAGATTTGGCTGCAATAACAATCAGTGACTACTTATGTACACAGTAATCAATACGTTTATTGAAGTAATGTAGCTAGACCAGTACAATAAGTTTCATATTCATTGTTTCCACAAACATTCGCCACCTTAGTATTTTGAATAACTCAGTCCAAAGAAGAGTTTTTAACAGTGTACATATGTATCAATACTCAAAGAGACAAGAAAAATGACTTCATGCAGTAACAGTACGAAGTAAAATAAAAGAATAAAATTTGCCCCGTACGGGACTGGCGGTCAACTCCTACTTACTGCCAACTTCAAAGTCACGTGACACAAAAACTAAAACAAAAATCCAAAATCTGGCCCGATAAGCTTTAGGTATTGCCCCCCTAATTTAAGAATCCGCGGTCATTTGCCAGCCCCCATTATAAATGGGGGAGATAGCCTTTGAAAATGGCAGAATTTCCGACTTTCAAGGGATCGTGACCTTGACCTTGTGTCGGGATATACTGCATACCGTCATGCATCACTCATCGACCTCTACGTACACTTTATTAGGTCGACTCAGAGAAGTCGACCTAAAAATGCACATATTAAAACTACAGCATATTCACAATGTGCACTACAAAATCAATATATAAATCACGAAATCATGAAACTGGATGACTGATAGCATTTAGTCAGGTAAGATGATACTGTGCGTATTCAGCGGTAAAAGCATCAAAAACATGTTGATACAATGAACGATGAGCAATATCAACAAAACAAATGCCAAGCAATTTCCATCAACAACAGTTACAAACCGGACAGTTTTCGATGTCGTTAACGATCTCAAACATCACTTGATGACCTTCGGCTTTCCGCTTGTCTTCGTTAATATTCCTGCACAGCAGATGGCAGCCGCATGAACTTAGACTCAATGTACCATTGGTTTCTTTGAAAAATACATACATATACAAGTATTATATTATAGGTCCACCTTCATTAGCAGGCACCAGTTAACGAAACTGGAGATTTTTGTTGGAGCAAAGTTTCAGTTCCTGCATGCCATTGGCAACTAGTGTATTCGGATTAGAGAGAAGATGCCAGTGTTCTTCTCAATGGTGCTAACAACAAGGTCTCAAAACTGTACAAAAGGTACACATGATTAGCAATATTCTATTATTAATCTATCTCATCCTTCAAAAAGGGGCCATTAAACTTTTCTGTAAATACAGAGCACATTATAAAAGTAAGTTACACAAACTTAACATGCTGATACAATAAATATAAATACAGATATACAATTGCCGTCAAAGAGGCGGCTACAAATTGCTGAGAAGGCTTTCAATGACAAATCATTAAACCAACTGGCTGACAAGAATCATGTGAAATTTTTGAAATCCCAACGTAGGAGATTCTGTTCCAATAACATTAGGCCGGCTAGTTGCATTAATGACTGTAATGGTGATAAAAGTATCTTGCAGGAATTTACTAATTATCTTGAACTGGTTGGTCAGCCAAATTCTGTCAATGCTGCTGATCTTGAATATTCTGAAGAGGTTGAAAAACTGTTGTCTGACTGTACAGCTTTATCTAGCATTGAGTCAATGTTCGTAGAATTGAATGAGTTACAGGAGTGTATATCAAAACTTAAACCAGGGAATGACATAAGTTTTAAAAGCATATATAACGAGCATATTATATATGGTTGTGCTCATCTGTTTGTGCACTTGTGTCTCCTTTTCAATGTGTTACTACGGCATGGCATTGTTCCTACTGACTTTGGTGTTGGGGTCATCATTCCATTATTAAAGAATAAACATGGAGACCATTCAAATTTACATATGCATAGAGGCGCAACAGTTGCTCCTGCAAATGCCAAACTTTTTGAGTCCATTTTGTTACAGCTGTATGGGTCTTACTTAGTTAGTGACACTCTGCAGCTCGAATTCAAAAAGAACAGCAGCTGCAGTATTGCCCTTTTCACATTTACGGAGGCCAATAAATATTGTAATAACCTTCGCTCCAAAATTTACTGTGCTTTATTGGATGCTAGCAAGGCATTCGGTAAAGTTTTACATACCGGTAACTGCCTATTTCTTAAGCTGATCAACAGAAATGTTCCCACTGGTTTCGTCAGGATATCAAAAGTGCAACAAAACATTGACAAAATAGGAAAATGCAACAAATGCCAATAAATGTGACATATGCATACGTCATGACTTCTTCAAGTGCAGAGATTGCCCTGCGAAGGTTGTCATGGTCCGGCTGTGACTTCTCCGTTCTCTTCATAATATCTACAGTCGTGCAAATGCCTCACATTTTACATAATATTTACTGACCACGGTAATCAGCTAATTAATATGTGATAATGCTATCATCTAAATGTTCATAAACACAGCAAAAATACTCGTAAAATATTAACACTTGCATATTATCAGAACTACTGCATTGATTGTAACCAAATTCTGCACAACAACAAAGACCACAAGATACCGTCTATGGGTGATCTACACATCTACAACAAATCCTGGTTGGCGGACAGCTGCCGTCCTGAAAAATAGAAAAATCGCCATATCTCAACAATGGTTTGACTGATCGGCATGAAACTTGGATGTGATGAATATTGCCCCACTGACCTTTACTATGTCAACCGTGGTGGACTATACTTATCTTTTTAAATTCTAAGCACAGAAGCAGCTAGCTGTTACATTAACGACAGGTTGCTTACTGACACAAAAGTGATATACCGTAGCTAGATTCCGTGTATTGAATCTGTGGATAAAATTTTGATCGTCAATATTTGATATTCTAATGTGGCAGATTTTGCAATAAATAGAAACTAAAGCTAGTTTTGTTTTTATAATAGCACACGTCGATATCAACACCTCAATGCAATACATACACAGAGTTTAATATGAAACACACATACACAAAATGTTTTAATTGGACTTCAACATTAGGCTGTGACCCCAAAAGAAACATCAGGGACAAATGGAGAAGTTTCACAGGCCACATAGCCTTCCAGTCATCCAACCAACAACGTCAAAGCACTGACGGAAACTGGAAGCACAGACTTTAACCAGGAAAAAACATCTTCTAAGCCTCATCCATCATGATCCACGTGACGGAAGAAATGTCCTTTATCCCAGCTCTCCAAGGCAAGAATTCACTATAAGCTAACACACCTCGCAGTAAAAGCATGATGCTAGGCAACCGCTGAACAGGTCGAATAAGAAGCTCAGTTAGTGCCTGACGACCACATTCCGGCTTACTTTGACATAACTATACACACAAATGCATCAAATACCATGTATCATGACATATCCTAGTATAGAAAAGTAACTGTCTCTTATTTTCACAACGTGTAACAAATGTAGTACCAAGCAGAAGCATGTAAGAAACAAATAAGAAATTCAAAAGCATCAAGTGTTCTTTTATGGCAACAAGGATTAACAGTGTTAACTGTGTATTTATGGAAAACCTATTCATTAAAATACTGCAAAGCTGAAATATTACATGTTGCATGTAAAAAAATCTAGAAGTAACAGATGCACATTGCACAAGCAATAAATAGCAGAACACACACAAGATAGCTTACTCGTAAAAAAGCATGAAAACGAGGCTTGCTTCGGTCACAGCTGCTGATGGTTTCTTTTGTTTTCTCAAAGTAGTTGATAAAGCTGGGATAAATCTTTTCTAATTCTGGAGCCTGAACAATGAACATACCAAGGCCACCTGGGTAAAGAATAAGACGAATATCACACTCATTACATAGCAGTTACTGAAACCGATTCAGAAAACAAAACGTTTTAATGAAATCTGTACTTCAGCATCTGCAGTCTTACTAAACATTCACCATCACTGACTTGTTTGCCTTGTTAACCAAACACTACTAAATCACTGCTAAATGTTTGTGGAATCAATATAAAAACAAAAAATATTATTTATCTGTATTTCTACACAAATTTGTTGTGCACAAAATGCAAAGTATTTATATGCCTCACAGATTTACTACCACAGAAACTAAGAGCTAATGCTGATACTGGTATTGAAAGGAAGGCAGATTGATGCAAGAGTTAGTTACGGTGAGATGGTTTACTGGTTAATCTGATAATGCATTCTCCATTAATAATAATTACACACTGATTGACTGTTTCTTCAGTTACTGATATCTTATTATTTGTAGTTAAAAATCTATTATCCATATTCTTTGCGGACTTCATAATATCATGCTACATATTAGCAAAATAAATGTTAAAACAAAAAGTTTTTTTTTGCCAACCGATGTATCACAGTTTGATCTATTCTATGGGTTGCATGTGACTTGTGTCTGTTAGGGAGTACTGTGTACTAGATTCTAGCATTATCTTACATGTGGACCCACTTGTTCTTGAATGCATGGTACACAATGTAACTAGAACATGCACTTTGACGCCCAGTGTCGACTTGGATGCCTCTGCCACCTTGATAACCTGCTGCGACCTTGACCTTTGACCTCCAAAATCTAACCAGGTCATCAGTAGGGTCTAGTGAATATTCCCTTAAGTTTCATTGTAATTGCTCAAGCCCGTTCATGAGATATCGTGGCAACAAGATATGACAGGACAAACAAATGGCCGGACAGCCGGACAAACAAACGCGGTGGATGGACAGCCCAAAAACAGATGCCTTTGCCGACAGTGCTGGGTGGCGAAAGCATTAAAAAGTGTAATCACTACACAAAAATTACACAGACAGTGCATAGTAAAGACAGAGACATCACAAGCAACTGATCAACTCACATGTCGCAAAAAGACATTTCCAACAGACTCATCATCAGACCACCTAGACATCATCTCACTCAGTTCGTCACGAATCTTTACATGTACATTGTAGATCGACGGAATTCCACCAAATATGGCTCTGACTTCTTGTGAGTCGAGAATAGGACCACCCGGCTGATCTGTTTTCTCTATCTCCTCCTTGAATACCTGTCAATGCAGTACAAATTTGCCAGTTTCACATTCCATATTTAAACTCTTTAACCAACTTAAACATTCGCGTTAACAATAGCCATTGCAGTGGGGCAGAATAGCCATCTAGCAACATTATCGATGGCAAGCAAATGGGTTCAAGACTAAGCCGGAGTGCTCAATTGCCAGAGCCAGGTGAGCAGGCAAATTTGCCTGTTTCCAACGTTGTTAATCGTTACCAATATTACCCACCTTAACTATGACTTTTTATGGTGGGCAATCTAAATGGTTATAAACTTGGTTTTAAAATATTTAATGATAATCTACAAGAATTTCGCTAATGATAGGGCCATAATGCAGATCAGTCATCTAGCTGCTTATTAAATATATTACGCACAAAGAGCATTTTGACAAATTTTGTGAAAATCTGACAAAACTACTCAACATAGAGAGCGTAAACAGCTGTGAGCACCTTTTGCAGGTGTTATCATGATATGCCCTAAAAAGATAGGCACATAAAAATCAAAGGGTCCGAATGATTATTCCATGTTTCAAGAGCACCAAAATCACTGAATTCATTGCAGTGACCAGTTGACTGGGAACCAACAAGGTCATCCAACCTGTATGTGAACCAGTTCCAGCAATGCCACGGCTTTTCTTTGTCACACCGTTGGTCTAAGTGGTAGAGTTATGTAACATAAACCAAATGCTGTAGTAGTAGCATCCAAAAGAATGCTTGGTTAGAATTTAACAGCACTTTCAGTACAACTGAGGTTATGCTGTGCCATTAGGGTAATAATTTCTTATGAAGTGTATAACAGCATTGCAATCAGCATGCCGAGTTCATTGACTTTAGCATGTGAACAGTATTTATGTTGAGAATGCTAGTCAGCATCACAAGATAAATGTATTGACAACAGCTTATCATACTGATCCATATTTATACAGCTGATTATGATATCAGCTAGCAGTGAGAAAAAACCTTGAGGATGGTGTGAAGTATTCCAACGTAGTTCTTCTCCGTCTGAAAAAGCTCGGCAATAGTCTGCTGTCTGGCAGTTAACTTGGACTGGTCGCGACCATGTCCCGCGGCAGGTCCAACAGGTGAACATATTGTGTTGTCGTTGCTACCGATATCTACACATCAGCAGCATGACATTGAGACATGTTACTGTACACTGTTATCGCCGTATGACTAACATACATCACACCAGCAATGCAACTAGTTCTCTACAGTGGAACACCAGTATTAATTTTATGTCAACTTCAGGAGATGGCATTGAGTACCAATGTCGGACTCGACTCTGGCAGTGGCCCAAGAAGAATTGGGCCAGTGTGGATGACTCCTTGGTTGTTATCAGTGGTCTGCGTTCCTTTATGGCGTAAGTTGTATGATGGAAAAAACATCCAGTCCATACAGCATCCAGTCCTTACATACTCGTCATAAATTAGCCCCATATTGGACTGACGGTCGACTCTTCGCAACCGATGGACTGTGTCAATATCAAAGTCGCGTGACACAAAAACTAGGCCAAATATCATAAAATCCGGCCAAATCAAGTTTAGATATTATGCCCTAGTTTAAGAATCAGTGGTCAGTTACCAGCTCTCATTGTAAATGGCAGAGGATAGCTTTTGAAGGGCTCGTGACCTTGATCTTGACCTTAAATCAGGTCATTCTGCATACAGTCGTGCATCACTCATCGACCTCTACATACGCGCCAAATTTCATTGAAACCAAAAGAACTTTTTGTGGACGGACAAACGTACACACGTACGCACGCACATACGCATGGACATTTGAGACCGGCTTTATTAGGTCGACTCTGTCAAAGAGTCACCCTAATAATAAGACCCAAAGGCTGTCTTATGGACTCCTAACACAACCTGCAGCAACTCCACCAAAAATGCCAATTAAGCAACAACTACATGCGGTAGATAGAGACAGACAACAGTGTTGGATTAATGAGCAGACACACATAACGGATCATACAAATAATCAGACCATATATATTATATAAATTATCATCTCTATTTAAATAGCATTTTTTTCTAGGCAGGGCTAGATTTCCAATCAACCCTCTTTCTACACCTGTTCTTTGGCCTAAGTGGCACAGGCTTCTCATAGGCCGAATGCTCTTCCTGTCATGCAGCTAGTGAATTCAAACACTTGCCTTATTCTCTTTTGATCCACTGACTCCGGAGCGAATGGACGCCAGAACACTATGCCAGTCATACGTCTAGAAGTTAACAAAAATATAAATTATGAATGAAATCACAAAATCATCACGCAATAAAAATGCAATTAGACAGCTGTACCAGAGAGAGGCATGGACGTATCAGCCGTAGCATCCAGAAATGATATACTGAGTGACCGTCGCGGCACTTCGGATGACTTGCGTTTGAACATCGGTGTGTCGCTGTCCATCTCTCCCTCAGATGCCAGCTGGGCCAGGTTCTCTCGGAGCCTCTTTCTTTTCTGCGACTTAGAACCAGACAGTGTCTTGGGTGTTTTCTTGCCAGCTGGCTGTGAGCCTGGCGTGCCGTCATTTTCGTCGATCCGATACATCGCCTCATCGGCACACGCGTCCATCTGAATGCTGGCCCACAACCACTACACAAGGCACAAGCAGCATGCCATCATCAGCATCAAACCACTTATATATATATATATTTATTTAATGTGGCAATTACAAATCACATTTTAAAACTGCACTATACAATGCATTTTACAGAGTATAATGTTAAAAGCAGTATTTAAAAAAATGAGCCTTTACCAAACTGGATGTTTACCAAAAACAGCAAAATGTAGTGCAATCACCTGTTTGTTGAATACAGCTCAAGCCAGAATCACCTGTTTGTTGAATACAGCTCACGCCAGACACATTACAGAGTTGTACAAAAAGCATATAGGCCTACACTGAAATGCAATCTCAAACTCAAAAAGTGCAAAAATAAAAATATATTAGACAAAAAAAGAAATTTAAAATGTGAAAACATTTGATAGCTATAATATAAAATCAGTCAGCAAACTGCTCAATTAGTATAAATTTAGCACCTCGTTAACCCCAGTTGTGCTTCAAAAGTATATAGATATATACCGGTATTTAATGTTTAAATATAATTCAAAAAGCATCCATACATGCAACTACTGCTCATGATAACATATTAACCTGATAACACAACTCCAGACCACAAGCCAATAATCACGTATATATGAACCAGGCACACAAAGCAAACAACTTACTTCAGACTTAACCACATGAACACGACCGTGAAGTTCAAATGGGACAGTTCGAGTAGTTCGATCATCAATCACCAGGTGGGTGCAAGTAGGAGCCCCAGGCTCAACGCACGTTCCACCTTCAAACAAAAACCGAAGTCCACAACAATACAACAGGCTGCTACGATCAGTGCCGCATTAAGGGAGTGCTAGGGGTGCTGCAGCACCCGGGCCCGCAGTTTCAGGGGGCCCGCAATTGTTGGGAGTGGTTAGCTGGTTATAGGTCTGTAAGGGGCCCACATTTGGCACAGCACCCGGGCCCGCACTAGCCTTAATGTGGCCCTGGCTACGATGACTACAGAAATCACTGGGGAAAAAAGAACTGCATTGTAACCCTTGATTACAGAAAGCAGAGTTCCAGCACCTCCTGGTGAAGGGTTCTCTATCTACGTTACCATTTTTCAGTGCCTCCAGTATACAACCAGATGTTTGCTACTATCTCCTGTTCTCTTTTGTTAATGTCTGAAAGTAAATTAATAAAAAGATCATACCAAAAATACTATTTAAAAAATTAGCCCCGTATGGGACTGACGGTTAACTTTTCGCAACTGACGTTTGTGCCAACTTCAAAGTCACGTGAGTGCAAATACTAGGCTGAATATCAATAATCTGGCACGATAAATTAAGATATTATGCCCTACTTTAAGAATCCGCAGTCAGTTGCCAGCTTCTATTGTAAATGGCAGAGAAGATAGTTTTTGAAAATGGCCGGATTTCCAACAATGAAGAGCTCGTGACCTTGACCTTGGATCGGATCATACTGCCTATTGTCGTGCATCAGTCATCGACTACTACCTACACACCAAATTTCATTGAAATCGAAGAAACCTTTTGTGGACGGACGGACGGACGTACATACATACATACGCATGCACAAACAAACATTTGAGACTGGCTTTATTATCGACCTAAAAATGATAATATAACAAAAATAAAGTGGCTTTTATTCTGCTAAAATGTGGCTGTAGATTGGTTGGTTGATTCGGGTTTAGCAGCACTTATAATACAATCTAGAAAACTGTGACAGTACATTAAATGCATTTATACTATATACTTTGATTGCTTTTATACTGCACCACAAATGTTAAAGCAATCAAACTGCTTGAATAAAACTATAGAATTGCTACAATATAAAAAATTTAAGACACTATATATTCCATCCTACCATTTGCTACTGTCACTTCTTCCATATGACGGCTCTCTTCTTTGGAGAAGCCATAAAAGCTGACAATAGCATACGAGAAAGGGCCAAGTTTAAACTGCATCTAAACACATAAACAATTATCAATTATGAATAAATATTTCTAAAATATCAATATAC
>Ga0209363_1000554_pt1 | contig 15025 bp, 11 predicted proteins | sample WorMetexBAHAMAS3_FD_187385 | JGI IMG/M metagenome (GOLD analysis project Ga0209363, IMG submission 187385) | Marine gutless worms symbiont microbial communities from Max Planck institute for Marine Microbiology, Germany - Inanidrilus exumae... | ecosystem: Host-associated > Annelida > Digestive... | reverse complement strand
ATTCTTCTAGCTTATTCGGTGTTTACTTGCTGATGCATGCGTTTGAACATTTACTTACTGGACGTTTTAATGACAACAATGATGCCGATGGTAACAAGGCTAAACGGAGGTAGCTGAGGGGCAGACAGCAGCAGCTGAAGCGAATTCAGCGGCGGAGTCGCAGCGACGTCGACGGCGGCGACGCCGGGCTTCAAATTTAATGATGACTGCTCGATTGACAATCCTCCACGCCAGCTCCAGCAGCTCAACGATGGCGATAAACGACAGTCCAATCCAGATGCCCAGCTGACCGCCGATATCTGAGACCAGTTGTGCCAGGTCGTAGCTTACCGACTCGCGTGTCAACAAAACCTACATTCATCCGAATTTCAATCGACATTTTCACGTTTGTTCATTTAACTAATGAGCCAGTCGGACATTTTGTCAATCGACTGGTAGGCCGACGGTATTTGTCTTTGCTTACCGGCAGGAAATGGTATTTAAGTTAACCCTTTATAAGGCAGAAGCCCCCAGGAACCCCCAGGCTAGATATTAAAAATGTAACAAAATGGTGTCAAAATACTTGCCATTGCCCGTTTCAGTGACCGTATCTCTGTGGCAAAATGTTGGCCACCGCCTGTAACGATTTTGAAGTTTTTGGTCCCGCAGGGCAACGAAATGCATGGTTGAGGTAAAATTTGGCGGGTATTTGTCGACCTTTGGTCGACTACTCCACATCAAATTTCACCCCATCGCTGCAGGGATATGGTGTGGCACCAAAAAACTGCATATTTTACGCAATTTAAGAATTAAGCTCCCCACAAGGAAGTATTCCTTGCGCGATTTTTGCGAAAATTTCAGCGTTTGTGGGGAGTATAATGTCCGGCTAACTGTTAAAATTTGGGTATTCGCACACGGGGTGCGGAGTTATTACAATTTTACCTCATGGGTTAAATTCCCCCAAATTTCCGAAGCCCCAAGCTTGCTTGTAATAGACGAACAGAACACTCGTTTAGAAGGACGCTTTAGTGTCCGGCCATGCGCGGTTTACACGTAAGGTTGCGTCCACGTCCGCACGCGGACGTGCGAGATACGAAAAGCTTGTGGACACTCGGGGCCACAGCATAATACCGCGCTGTAAAAATGATAAATTATCTAGAAGATATCAGTAGATTAAATCCTTTGAAGTTGCATTTCACTATACATTTATGTCTAGATCACGTACAGTAGGATATACGATGAGGCTTTTTAGGTTGCATCGCATGCATGCGGCCTATTGCAACAGATGTCATACGTAGCGTGGTCAGTTTGTTTGTTTGTCTGTGTGTTGCTCACACGGACGAGACCTGCAAAAATATCTGAATTCTGAACCGATCGAGATGCCGTGTCGGTGACGCGGCCTTTTGCCAAATTACTTTGGACTAGGGCTGTTGAGCGATTAATTTTTAATCGCGTTAATTGCGCGATCAGTTATTTTAATCAGGTGTTACAGATGTATGAGTGTACAGGACCTAGGGAGTATTGAATGACTACAGATGTGCGAACTACTGATGCGGACGTGTCCGCAGTAGCGGCCCTACTTTGTTCTACAGTGCACTGGCACATGTTGCCTTATAATATTTTCGTCCATTAGATGCTTTTCTAGGCTCAGAGCCATTACATTTACAAATCACTGTGAGTAAGAAAACACGTGGCTCGGTAGTCTAGTGGTTAGGGCGTCGGACTTGCCACTCAATGGTCGTGAGTTCTATCCTCAGCTGCCGCACTATCGGTCAGTTGGTACTGGGATGGCTGACCCTCTTCGGTCGGGCATACAATCTCGGTATGTAACCAGCCACCCAGGCCAACTCAGCTTCCTACCCTCTGTGAGACGGGAAATATGTACCGGCCAAAGTGGCCAAAGTGCGATAATGCGCTGCGGCTGGGGATTAAAGTCAGGACGGCTGATTGCATTCGTGGATAAGCATGTGGGTTTAAGGTAAAACTGTGTGGTCCTCGATAACACTTGCGATTCTGAGCGCTTTAGAGCTGAGTACACTCAGTGTAAGGCGCTATATAGATGTCCGGTCTCAATCTTAACAACATTACTGTACGTAAGAAGTAAAATGTACTGTAAGCGGACTTTTTATACCTCTGGATCCGAGACGTAAACGTTAATCCTCGAGAAGTCCTTCATGGCGGTCAGTCGGTCGCCAGATTCGTTGAAATAGCGCTTCAGCAGCTCGGTTTCGTTGAATTCTTCGACGAACATCCGCATCTTAATGACGTCGTTGTAGGCGGCGTCACCTTCAAAGCCGAGAGCCGGCCACCGCGACAGACTGTATGTGACATCGTGGCAGCGAAATAATACAGTCGTAACGTGGTCCTCTTCTGGTCTTAACGAGGTTCCACGATCTCAGGACAAAATTGATGAGGAGACGCGCCGCAGTCCAGGATATACTGAAGGTTTCGACATGCATGAAAGCGACAGAAAACAAATGGTCTCAAACTTTTCTAACTGAAACAGAGATGCGTGGTGGTCTTCTGGTCTTAACAGTGGACGTTAACCTGGACACTATCTTTCCTATTCAGTATGTGACATCGTAAAGCAGTTCGTGGCAAGCGGCGTGACAGCCACACTCGGCAATAGCAGCGCGCGTCGCTCGTATGTGGTCCTTCGCGTGTCGAGCACACCTTAACACATTAACAACTCCTTCTTATTACTGGTCCGCCTCGACTTAAAGGTGATATGCAACGATTTTTTTGACCAAATTGATTAAAAGTAGTTTCTAGCTGCTTATTGCAATATAGAGCGGTCTATGTAACAAATTTTGATAAATTATGCCGTAAAAGGCTAAAAAGTACAAGTTTATTGGTCTTTTTGGTATAATTATTCTTCGGCTGTTTCAGTCATGTGTGACATCATACCAGGATACGCTTGTCTTGTTTGCATTGTTACGCGTTATTGAGATTAGATAAGAAGTTATTTATTTTACCAGCTTATGTTTTAAGAACATTGACATTTTACTAGTTATTACTGTAGTGTAGTGTAGTGTAGTGTCTCACCCAACACTCCAATAAGCTGGTCCCTTGTTTGTTTTCCTGGTATGACGTCATCATTTGCAAAAGTAAACAAATCATCGGGCACGCACTTTCGGGCGCTTTTTCTAAAATTTCCTAATTTTTTGATGTTCGTTAATATTCAAATAGATTTGCTCATATTAAAGACATACCATGGGCAATTTACTTTAACAAACAAAAATCATTGCATATCATCTTTAACAGATTAACAACTTCTTCTTATTACTGGCCCGCCTCGACATAGTGTGGGGGCAGACTAGTAACGGTCGCGGCCTCTGTCGTCGTCTGTCGTCGTCTGTCGGTGTCTGTAACACTCCACGACGGGCCTGCAGGCGGCTTTAGCCGCGCAGGCCAGACGATGACGTCATGCCGCCTCCAATCTAATTATAGCTCCATGGTAACACTGCACGGCGGGCCAGTAGTGTTACATCCCGTTAGGGCGACACCTTGTTATCGACGCACTATAGCGGATTAACGACCACTTAAGTGGTCCAGGTAGAGCATAGTCAGGTGTGTGTGTGTCGGGACCTTTAAACTAAATATCTGGCATGTTGGTTTTCTTTGACCTTATTTAGGTGCATTTCCAAGGTCAAGGCCACAGGTCAGTTATGGTTAGGGTAAAGTATTAAAAAGTGAATGTGAATGTATATGGGAAACAGACTTAAATTGGAAATTGAAAATAAGCAACAGCCAGCCAAAACCACGGTAAGCTAAAATGTTGCTAAAGTGGTCGGTGCCACCTCCAGTGAGGGCTTTCACGTTAAAATAATAGTGGACGAAACTCATTGAGCAATCCAAAACGCAGCCATCGTACTGGGATATATGTTCGAAAAAGCGTACGCTTTAACTATCATCATAAACACTTTTTGTTGTTTGCATTTTTTTCTACAAACCAGTATGTCCGTCTTCGTAATACTCGGAGGGAAATGCAGACCTTTGGTGACACACGTTGAGTACGCGCCGCGCGGTTTATTAAGGTTAGAAAAAGAAACGGGTCATAGAGACGGACGGACGCACGGACGCCAGACCCTTACATTGAGTTTTCCGCTAGACGCGGCCAGCGTGAAAATAGGAAATGAAGAGAAGCGCAGACTCACCGAATGCGTCGATACTGGACGAGTAACGCCTCTACGCAGTTGTCGTCGACGTGGTGCGAGCATGTCACCGGAAAATGTTCCGTGCTGCGGCACGGCGGTAAATTGACGCCGGCCAGTGAAGGCAGAGTCTCGTCGGAGCACCCGCACGTCTCTGTAACGTACTTCTGCGTACACATCTGCTGACAGACCACCTGCCGGTAGGTCACGTGACCGCGTCCGGTTCCGTTGCCGTTGAAAAGCGGGTTGTGGTCGACGCAGTCGCCGTACGGCGGGCCTATTCGGACGTTGTGCTTCGGTCGGACGCCCAGCGACACGGAGAATCCGGACGGAACGTCGAATCCTTCCTCGAGCGGTAGCGGAAGTACGTCGGGCGGGTGTACGATCACGCGCGCGCCGTCCGCTCCGGCCGTAGCGGTTCCGTAGTCGTAGAGGCCGGGAAGCATGCGTGCAATGTTGTTGCGAGTCACCATTCCACTTCCGGTGAGAACGACGACCGAGAGACCGCTGTTGAGACCGGGCGATAGCCACGGCATCTCATTGCGAGTCGCAGACGACGAATGAAGTCTCTCTGTGGCTATAACATGACATCTTGTTTGTCGACTAAACGAACTTGAAGCTAGCCGGCGTTATAATGGCGTAGCTAAAACCCGGAACGTGATCGAACGGCGTAATACGTCTTTCGTCTTCGACCCAGAAGGCAATCATGACATCTTGTTTGAAGTAACAGGCGACGTTTATTCGTCAGCTGGAACTAAGGCCATAGTGACCCTTTCCTTAGGAACGGTATAAGATCTAGTGAAACATGACATCTTGTTCGCGTATCAGTTTTTAAAGCTTGAGCTAACTGTTCTTCCTGAAACATTCAGAGGAGGTTCTTGGACATTTTTATTATGACATCTTGTTTCCAGACGACGAATGGAGGTGGCTGGTTGCTTGAGAGGAGAGCGGGTCGTTGTACGTATAGCAGTTGAAGTAATATGGATGAAACAGGCGTTGAAAATCCCGCGTTATGTTGCAATCGCTCCCACCAAACACACATATTGCCACGTACTGTTTCAGCTGAATCCCGGCTTTCGATAGCACTTCCTCCGGTATGTAGGAGAACAGAGCCGATCGCGTGATGCCCTCCTGAAGAGCGCGAACCATTTCGTGATCGAAAAAGGTCGAATCGGAGTTCATCGTCGAGTAGTAGAGACCCGAGAATCTTGCCACGAGCGACATGTATGCCTCGATGAAAGGATCCCCGAGAGACCTGTTGACGTAGCTGAGAGCCGTCTGATCTTCCATGAACAGCTGGTTGATGCGGTTGAGAATTGTAAAGTCAAGACTTCGCATGTTGCACAACGTCACCGACGGGAAAGGAACGGGTTCTGAGACCAGTTCTACAGTCACCTATAGCACAACCACTAGCCAGCTGTGTATATGCACCATAATTCGCATGATCAGTGAAAGGTAAGTTGGTGCTAACTGCTATACACTGCTTACTATACTTACATACCTACTTACTTACTCACACACACGAGAAGGTGGATGAAGCCGGTGCCAGTAGTAAGTTTAGGGGTACACCAATATTGGTGTGGCCTATTTTTAGCTTATTTGTCTGTATTCAGCTGTTTTAGTTATATGACCAGTTTGCTCGTATCGATAGTAGATTTTTTAAACAGGTTTAATCATTAGTCTCGTCAAATTTTGTATACGGGTAGAATATATCAAACGTTAGCCTTGGGATGACAAACTACTCCCTAAGGGGCGTGGTCAGGATCACGTGACACTTAAATTCTGGCATCCAATCTGGACCAATCATATCTTTCGAATCGGTGAAGATATGCACTACAAATTTCGTTTGCTGATTTATATTGAGGAGTACTAGTGCATGAGTGATGGATTACTCCCACGAGATGTGTTCAGGGTCACGTGCCCTCTTAAAATTTTGGGAAATAAGTGATAATATCCTGGAAACGGTGCAATATAGAGACACAGTTGAAATGGAAGACTAACAGTAAATCTTATGTGGCTTATCGATTGCTCCATTGCCAATGTCCTTGAATGACCTTGAAGGTGACTTTTGTTGTCTCAAACCTTTTTCACTCCCACATCTCGGGAAATGTAGTATGCATTATTTGCAATATGTTGTTTACACATGAATCGGAAAGCACATGTGGCTTGCAATATCAAATGTCTTTTCATAAAACTCATAAGTTCATAAGTTCATAAAAATACCAACGCTTACAGCTAATAGCGTGACCAGCGAGCGCGTTACAATGTTAAAAACTATGAAACTAAAAAATCATTTTAAAACTAACTAAAACGAAATACTGCCGCAGTAACATCGCTGAAAAGAACAGTTTTGAGGTGGCGTTTGAAACTTTCAGTGTCAGACATTTCTTGAACGGATGACGGAAGAGTGTTCCAAGCCGCCGGCCCAGCGAACGCGAAGCTGCGCTCGTCGAGTTTCATACTTGTCCTTGGTTGTTCGTAGCGGAGGCTGCTGGCGGACCGAAGTCATGTACGACGGCTGAGGTTGGCTGTGGCGGTAACACTGTCGGCCAGATAGGACGGCGCACGATTGTTGTAGACAAGATGCATGAGTAAGCAGAGCTCGTATGTTATACGTTCTTGTACAGGCAGCCAATGCAAACTGCGTAGAGCATTGCTGACGTGGTCGCGCGGTCCTAGCCGAGTGACCATTCTCGCTGCTGCATTCTGTGCACGCTGTAATGGTGCAGTAGTAGACTTTGGAAGACCGGCGAGTATTGCGTTGCAATAATCAAGTCTGCTCAACACGAACGCAGAGACAAGAGTGGATGTGACGTTAGGTCCCAGCAGCCGGCAGACCTGCTTAAGACGACGGGTGTGATAGTAGCACGCGCTGGCGACTTTGTTGACATGGCACTGTAACGTCAGCTCACTGTCAAGGACTACTCCATGGTCAAGCACGGAGTCCACGTACAGTGTGTATGACGTTCCCGTCAACCCGCAAAGAGTGATCTGTTGTCGCTATCTTCTGTAGGTTGGCATGAGAGCCAAACCAAATCAGTTCAGTCTTTGTCGGATTTAGTAGCAGTCGTCTTGAGCCGCACCACTGATGAATAGCTGTAACACAGTCCTGCAAACGATCGACGGTGGGCTTAATGGTAGCGATTGATGACGTATCATCTGCATATAGATGATAGCTCTGCATGATACTGATCAGATCGGCTAGGCCTTCAGTGTAGCCTTTGAACTGCCGGAGCCCCATAACTGATTGGCCTCCTAATCCCGTTAAATGAAGGACTTCTCAAAGTCGGCCACTTGCACACAAAACGGTGCAAGATGGACTCGTCGTTCCTATAGTATATACAAAATATACAGACCACTAATAGGGAGTGATATGTAGTCTATGAAATAGCGGCATTTCGGATGACCTTGAGTGACCTTCAAGGTCATTCACAACTGTGATTGTTTTTTATACAGTAGTGCTGCAGTTGACAAGATATCAACTGACATAGAGCGTCGCGCGGTCCCTCTGTGAAGCCTCACGTTTTATAGACTAACTTACAAATTAGTCGAGTTTCCGAAGCTTCAATTTCAGAGGCTCGTTGTCAGAATTAGAATTAGATTTAGAAAGTACACTTGTATAGGCCATTAAACGAAAAAATCGTCTCTAATGCGCTGAATGCGTGATCTGCTCGAATGAAAACGTCTTTAGAGAGAGTTTGCCATCATACCGACTTAGTACAAATTTCAAATTATACTAAGTGATGCTGCGCGATCTTCGTGCAACAGCTGCGTTCCCTGTAGTTCGTGTGTAGCGGCATCCGCGACATTTTCTCTGACCGTGAGGTCTAACAGCCTGCGACACTAAATCCAATATCAACCACCATTATCGCATGGTCTTCCGTGGCCTTCGCTTCCTTCCTCCTATTCTCTCGACGGTCGTCATTGCTGAGATGCTGTTTATTGGGAAAACATTCGGCATACAATGTCCTAATCCCCATGGCTGAACGCATGCATAATTCCCCGTCTCATCTCGGGAAAGCTTTCAGTACCGTTGCGCAGATCTGCGTTGTATGCTGTCATTGTGCGCTTTGACGTGTATACGAATATACACAAATTGACAGTGATGTAATTTCTTTATTTTTACTTCGCTCGCAGGAGTGGTTGCGAAGTATTGTAATGAGCACGTCTGTGTGTGTGTGTCTGTATGTCTTTCCGCGAGTATAACTCCCGAACCACACGCGCGATATTTATCACATTTTTCTTGCACGTTGCCTATCGCCGTGGCTCGGTCCTCCTCTGGCGGGATAACGAAATCCCAATAAGAAGCGGCAATTTCGGGGATTTTCTTCCCCATTGACAATGCATTGTATAGCATAGCATCTGGGACCAAAGAAAAACAGGTGAACCGATCGAGATGCCGTTTGAGATGATGACTCGGGTGGGCCCTAGTTACCATATGCTAGACGGGGATCCGATCGAACAAAGGGAACTGGCAATTTTGTGAGGAAACGTAGCGGCCCACTGCGAAGTAATGGGCCACTCTACGGTGAGCTGTGAAAAAAAGGCTAAACCGATTGATATGCCGTTTTGGAAGAAGACACGGGTTGGTCCAAGGAACCATGCATTAGACGGGGTGCAGATCCCCAAGGGGAATGGGCAATTTTCGTGAGTTGTCCTGGCCATTCAAAAGCATTGACAATCTTCGCTCCTGCGATCGCTGCAAAAGGGAGAATCAATCGTCAATAACGTCATGCAGCAGAATGGATCATTCAGTATGCCAAGCAAGCGCAAATAGTATTCTGAAAATTTCTGGAAGCAAACGATGCGGCCTGTAGGCCGCGAAGGGGCGGTGGGATTGCACAGCGCGGGCGAAATCTGATATCAACGGATGCCTTGTTATCTATGCCAGCTGTTGTAGCTGCCATGATGTTGGGCAAGGAAATGTAAACATTTGCAGCACTTACAGTCAGATCGCCGAGATGGAGCTAGTACTAAGCTTTTCTTAAACCTATTGATTCAATTGTATTTAAATAACGCGATAAATCTTCACCAGTTAACTTCTCATAGTTTATACGACAACTTGCCCTACAACACAGAGATCGTAGATTACTGTGACATCACAATCATCCTATCTACACTGTGTCCCAAAAATCTGTCTACCTTTAATTTCTTAAATGACTCCGTCAAAGATAGACTGATGTTAATGATTTTTGATACGTAAATCACGAGAAAATATGACACCAAAGGCTTTAATAAATTTGCCCACCTTGCCTGTTAGTTGTAGCCACTTTACCTTGGGAAATCTAAAAAGTCTCGATGTAATGTGCATTGTCTTGCTAGAAGACAAACACGTCTCCAGCAATGTTGTGGACCGGTGATAGCAGCTCATGTATCAATAACACAAGATTTTTGTGTTAACTTAATGGGCCACATCGCATCTAGTGATAGCGGTTTATTGCTACCGTACACATGGAGTAGCATGATCTGTCGGTCGGTTTGTTAGTAACGTTTGTGAGCATTGTAAAAACGGCTGAACCGATCGAGATGCCGTTTAGGACGGTACGATACGATACAGTAGATTAACATGCGCTTAAAGGCTGACGAGATGGCCAGCTTAATCTAGCGCACGGCCCAGAGACTCGAGTATTAGATGGGGTGCAGATCCCCTAGTGAAAGAGGCAATTTTAGGGGGAAAGTTGCGACTCATTGTAAGCAGAGATCGTCGCAGAAACACATCGGCGTGATGCTTCAAGTTGCTTCACCCAATCGCAGCGCGTGCCTAAAAATAACACGCGCACGCAATAGCTCGGCGAAGTACCGAAACGGTGCCGACACATTTCCGCGAGGTACACGTCTTCTAATGTTGAAACCGTTTACCGGCTGCAAACGATTAAAGATTTGTGCTCCCCGGCGACGCGGCCTTTTTGTCAAATGTTTTGACCATTTGTTTTTCGGTTAATATCGACCACTTTGTTGACCGAAAAGCGATCGGTCAACTGCTTGTGCGTCTGTGAATGTGTCCGGACAATAGCTTTCGAACGAAATGACCTTTGAACCAGATATTTAAGGTGGTTCAGTTTTTTGACCGTTGCCGGTCAAGTTAACACTTTAAAGTGAAAGTTCAGGCTTACAGAAAGAAAGGTAAATAAGTAAGTAAGTAAGTAAGTAAGTAAGTAAGTAGATTTATATAGCGCAGTTATCGTCGAGAACCTCAAACGCGCTGAATGCACTAGTATCGAGCGAGGTGTTGCTAAAGTGGACGGTGCGACCTCGAGTGACGGTTTTGCTAGTTGGCCGTGTGGTTTTCATTGCCGTATTGCAGTTGGATGTCTGTAAAGGTTCGTCTGCGAAAGGATATACTACGTGTATGGAGTGTCCCGCGTTGGGGGACATAAGACTTGTACGCTCGATTACCGAACGACCGTGAAGAATAACGTGTGTCCACCGTCGGCTAATTACTCTCGGCAGATATGATCAATCCGGCTCATGAAGACCGATGGAGATGGTACTTGAGATGCTATTGGCTACACAATCCGAATGACGTATCACTGCAAAATGCAGCCACTCGACTTCTGTCGTGGTCCACAGATAACGTGATGGTCGTTAATTCACCTAAAAAGAAATGATTAATGAGATACTGCGGTCGCCTATTTGTTGAACAAAGTTGCCAAACATTTTTACTGCATCCGTTATCTAGTTCGTGCCGGTGTTAGATAGAATGATATTGTAACTGTTTGATATCTGTATTAAAACAATTTATATTAAAACAAATTGTCGAAAGATACTGAACGAGTTCAGAAGCGTTGTTTGAAAATGATATATTCGTCACTATCGTATTCACAGACTTTGATGACATCTGGTTTGGAGCGACTTGAAAAGCGGCATGAAAATATTACCATGCAGCCTTCAGACAAATTAAAGTCCTTTCACGCCCTCTTTACTCCTTGGTACCCCCTGTGAAAAATTCTCAGATGACCATCGATCAACGTACCCATACCAACTGCCTATTTGCAAGACAAGTAGCTCAGCTGTCGCTGACGAACCCGCGCGACGCGCTGCATCACGGCAAACGGCAAAATTTTGAAATAGTCACGTGACGATAATCACGCTCAATTGTGGGTGATCTGTTATCCTATTGTTAGAATTGATATAGCTTTCCTGTGTACGAAATTTGACGACTTTAGGTTCAGCCGTTCTAGTGAAGTGATTGGAGCCCCAAAAATTTTAATGGGTCACATGACCTGGCCACGCCTTTATCAGGGACGGTTTGTCGTCCGTAGGCTGAGACTTGCACATTCAACCTGTACATCTACATCAAATTTGAAGTCTCTGCGGTCACCAATTATACGAAAGTGCATAAAACAAAGAACAGTGTATAAACTGAGGTGGTCTAAGATGGTTAGGGGTCACCCAAGGTTAGCGGCAACATGACCATTTTGATAGAGCGTATACGACTTTTTATTCAAATTTAATAGAAACTATGAAGGTATCTTGTACCGTTTTCGAGATATTATCGCTTATTTTCCAAAAATTAAGGAGGTCACCCGACAGTGACCACGCCTTTTCGGGACAGTTTGTTGTCCGTAGGCTGGGACTTGCTATAACCAAATGCACACCAAATTTGAAGTTTCCAGCTTAAGCCGTTCCAGAGATATCTTAGGGGCTAAAAATTTAAAATGATTCACATGACGTGACCACGCCCATTTCAGGGACGGTTTGTCATCTGTATGCTGGGACTTCCTATGTTCAACCGACATTTTCTGAAGGGGTGGGTCACTTTGAGGTTTGAGCGCAAATTATAGGTAGATGGAGACGTCGCTTGCAATCGTTCTACGGACCGTTGGATAGGGGAATGATGTAGCTACAACTTTGCCGCTGGACGTTTTCACACAAAGAAATTTTGTCGCATACTTCTTTCGACAGAATTTGAATTTCAGTGGCAAAAACAGCAAAATAGCGTTTTGTGCCACCCTTTGGGGTACCCAGGGGTAACGTACGCGGTTCGTCTATGGCTCGTTGACTTCCTGTTATTGCTGATTGAACTTTTTACGGTAACGAGTATGGGAAGCATTTACCTTTTTACCACTTTTTTTCGGCGCCCCAGCTTGGGGTGATCACGTTAAAATTTCGACGAGATTTTTGATATCATAATACTAGAGTCCCAGATCCATCGCCTGACGTTGTTTTTGTGATCCGTTTAGCCATCTTCGTAGAACACCGACTTGCAACAGACAGACAGACAGACGGTCAGACACACGATGATGACATATACCGCGCTAGCACAGCGTCGAGCGGTAAACATTAAACTAAAATCAACAGTCGTTTAGCATAAGCAACAACCAAAAGATAGGCCTACAATAAATAAATCAAAAGCTACATGGGAGAGGAGTACGAAAATGTTTATGGTTCCTACTCTGGAAAGAGCAACACTTAATGCCTGTTTACTGCACTTTAGTTGATGAAAGTGACGAACTACAATCAGATTACCTCGTTTTTGATTCACTTAGTTGGAGTCATCTGAAGCCGCATCATAAACATCGACTATAGTACAGGGTGGGCCAAAAACTGCACACCCACCTTTTCACTCTGATGGTGTTAATAACAACAAATATGTGATAAGACGGTGGTTTTTACCTGAGCGTCGCTATGCTGGCGCGGTACTTACCGTCATCGTGTTTCTGTCTGTCTGTCCGTCCGTCCGTCTGTATGTCTGTCTGTCAATAGTCGGTGTTATACTAAGACGGTTAAACCAACGATCACACAAACAACGCCATACGATAGCTCGTGGACTTTGGTTTTCTGATGCCAAAGATCTCGGCGAAATTCTAACGAGGTTACTCCGAACGGGGGCGACAAATTGAAGTGGCGTAAGTTCAAACTGGCGACCTTGAGATGACAAACTACCCACTAATGGGCGTGGTCGTGGTCACGTAACCTGTTTTTTATTTTGGCCCCATCATATGTTTGGAATCGGTGAAGCTAGGCACTTCAAATTTCGTGTGCTGATTTATACAGAAGAATACTAGTGCACGGATGGACACAAAGGTGGCATGTGACCCTGAAAATATCCTTTGCGGGGGTAATCTCTTACGCGTGTCCTAGTATTCCTCTGTACAAACCAACACACAAAATTTGAATTGCCTAGCTTCACCGATTTCAAAGAAATTACTGAGGGCCGAAATGTAAACAACTAGGGGTAGTTTGTCATCCCAAAGCTGGCAGTTGATATATTCTACCTGCATACAATATTTGGCGAGTCGGGCGTTCACCTTTTTCGGGTAGGAGAAGTAATTTCGAAGCAGGTCTGTGGCGCCGATGATGAACATTGTGGTACAGGACAGACAAACGAGCACCCATAGGCATCTCGCGACAGGACTTCGCGCGAGAATCACCCTCGGAACTCCTGGAAGTGATGGAAAACTTTCCCAGGCGTTGTCAGGAATGCGCACAAGAAATTTTAGAACTCTGTCGTAGAAAGACAACCTTTCGTAACTCGACCGCAAAAATAACATGTGGTACTCCTACAAGTTATACGTACAAAGATTTTTTCCATGCAGAAACTGAATGTATGGTAAGTGCGTCACGGTCAAAAATGTCATGTGGTACTCTTAGAAGTATTCATATATCCATGGAAAACTTTTTCCAGGAATTTCAGAAACTAGACCACGAGCAACGTACCGGCAATCTGCGGTACCGTTACACGTGACATTCTGGTGGAGTGATATTCTTGCACGGGACTTGCCACAGTCAACCGTGACCAGACGCGCTTATGAAAAACTTTTTCCAGAAAGAGGAAGTTCGGACATGTCATGCGGTACTCCTGGAAGTGATGTGTTGACGGCGAACTGGTGCACGAGCCCGCTGTAGTGTGAGCTACTTCGTGCGCTAGCTAAACACAAATACAAACTACAGAAAACATAGGCAGTCGTATCGACATGCCGACACACGCCGGCAACGGCCACAGGTAGCACAGGGTCACGGAATACCGGTGTTTACCAATGCGACCGTGACGGTTTTCGTAACCGTGTGACCTTGACCTTCGACCTTTTCACCTGTGAATCAATGCATGCCAAGCGACTGCTACAGAGTATACGAGTAGCAAGTTTGGTGTTGATCGCTCCAGCCCTTTTCCTTTTAGAGTGCGGACAAGCAGACAAACAGACAAACAGACAGATGCGTCTGAACGCTATACCCACGCCGGCGAACACGAATGTGAGCAACACGTCGATGCGTGAGACTTACATGTATACGCCTTTTGCTTGATATCTATACACTAAACAATAGGCATGTAAATAGAAGAAGCCAACACTCGCGAGAGTGCAAAAACCCACGCCGGGAAAAACCCAACGTGGCTTGCGTATACACCATTGGCAATATTGAGCTGTGTCTAAAGACGTTGTGACCTTGACCTTGACCTTTTGAGCCAAAAGTAAATCGGCCTGCAGCAGTCATCGTGGAACATTTGTGTGTCAAGTTTGGTGAGCCTAGCTGCATCGATTTCTGAGATATAGTCCGGAAAATACAGACAGGCAAAAAGCGGTGGAAATCCTACCCCTGCGCGACTGCCGTTGATGTGGGTTACCACAGAAACAAGACATACTTTTAAGAGGTGGTGTTTCTGCCTCCAATAGCTGAATTATCAGAAAAAAATGAAAGACATCTGTAGATGTAGCGTAGCAACGACGCTTGATAATTCAAGCACTGAAACAAGATGCTGCCAAAATTATTATTATTATTATTATTATTAAAAATGTACTTATTTAAGTGACACTGTCACGCAAAACGCTGCAGGGGCACGGCACTTTACACAATCAATAAGATACAGGCATAAAACATAATAGGAAACAGTAAATTGGCAACTAGTGGTCCAGAAAACTCGAGTGAAAAAGGAATGTTTTCAGTTCTCGTCG
>Ga0209363_1000553_pt1 | contig 15029 bp, 6 predicted proteins | sample WorMetexBAHAMAS3_FD_187385 | JGI IMG/M metagenome (GOLD analysis project Ga0209363, IMG submission 187385) | Marine gutless worms symbiont microbial communities from Max Planck institute for Marine Microbiology, Germany - Inanidrilus exumae... | ecosystem: Host-associated > Annelida > Digestive... | reverse complement strand
TATATATACAGACACACACACACACACACACACACACACACATATATACACACACATACTTTGACTAATAAAGTAGCCACAATACAATATGTCAATTACCCATTGTAGTCTGAATCTGTCGAACAAAGACGCCAGGTTTAAGCTGAACTGAATGGGACAGACTTGGGTTAAGTGTGGTGGATGGACCACTGGTGAACTCTGGTAATGATGGTGCTGAACATGTGTTGTGTGGTTCTCTAGCCGCAGGATGTGACCAACTGCTGATGCTGGAGAAACTGTACAAAACAATACACACACAGCATTGTACTACAGACTCAGCATGTGCACTTGATAACAGCAAGCATTAAAACATTCAAATTCCACATCGGCTGGTAAATGACAACAGCTACACAAGAGAAGTCTGGACAACATCGTTCAAAACTTGAGACTCCCATCTTTCACCTCTGAATACTTTAATCACACCTACTTGTGAATTCATCCAACTACTAGCTACACCCACTTGGCCACCTTGTGACTGCTCAGGCCTCAGTATTTTGCTTGACAATGTGTGCATTATAAATTATTATAATATTATTATTATTAGATCGCATTGCAGTTACAGCTAGCAATAGCGGCCTACTGCTATAGACGGAGTAGTGTGGTCAGTCTGTCTGTCTGTCAGTCTGTTGGTCATGTTCATGAGCGTTGCAAAAATGGCTGAACTGATCAAGATGCCATTTGCGGGGCTGACGCAGGTGCGCCCAAGAAACCATGTATTAGAAAGGGGGTCCAGATCCCCCAAGGAAAAGGGCAAATTTTTGGAGGTTGTTTGCCCCATAGAAAAGCAGGGAAATCGTTGTTTATTGCACCCAGCCCACATCGATAGACAAATTTTAACGATCTATATGTCACATGACGTGCTTCCACACAAGGAAATATCTATTTTAGATTGCATCAACACCGCCCCCATACTGGGGGTGAAATACTCCCAAAACCCCAATTTTGGGGGCGTGAATAGGAATTTCAAGCCTAACATGCAATATATTAAAACTTGCATATTGTTCAAACTACTGCACCAAATCCAACCAAATTCTGCACAGTGAAAAAGACCAGCAAATACTCTTCAAGGATGGTCCAAACAGCCTGAGGAGCACTTTCAGCAATTGCCACATTTTATTCCGCTATCTGCATGTTTTTGTACATGCATCGTTGCACAGTGAGCAACCGATACAATACAATACGATATATGTACGTGCGCTCAAAAGCTGACGAAATGGCCAGCTTAATCTAGCGCACGGCACAGAAACAAAAAATTAAGGATAACTAAAAAAACTAAAAACAAAACCGATTAGCTCAACTGGACCATAACTGTGATCAACCAACGTAGACTACCACCAGTGTTGTTGATGACACCGCACCTGCGTTAATACGCAAGTATTAACAAGTGCAAGTGCCGTCTTGCTTGCTCCTTAACTTGCACCATGATGGTGCACTTGCTCCGCAAGTGCACCATCATGGATGTGGACTACTGTGGCGGATAAACACAAATTTTTGGCATTAAGGCACATGAGCCGAAGACTTCTTCTGTCCCTATCTTGCATCGTTTCTGAGATATAGCAAGATACTGGTCGAAAATCATTGCTTTTAACCTACCCCACCTCTATTAGGCACCCCCGTTTGGGGTGACAGGAATTTTGCCAAGATATTTGGCATAAAAAATAGGGTCCGTGGGCTATTGTACGGCACTGTTTGCGTGATCCTAGGTTTAGCCATTTTGATAGAACGCTGACTTGTGACAGACAAACGGACGGACGGGCGAACAGACACAAAATGACAGCAAGTACATGAAATTGGGCACTGTGATGCACACTGACCTTCCGAACCACATAAGTAGTTAAACGTTAAATTGTCCCACTTCTGTCCCCCTGCGATATGGCCTTTTGTCTAAATTCTCTGACCATTTGTTATTATTATTAGGCAAAAAGGCTAGAAGCAAAGTCACTGCAAATCACACACAAGTCTTCTCCAACAGAATGGAAGCCGCTTAACTAAACAACACATTAAACTACAAAGACTCAAGTCAGTTCAAGCCTTATCCACACTTGAAGTATAATGAAACCTCACGTTACATTATGTCTACTTTTTGTAGGTGGTTCAAGGGGCATGTCACAAGTTTGACATTTACAACTGTAATTTCCATAATGTCTCAGATTTAGTTATCAACCCCAAAATATGATCAATTTAATTGTCATTTGTCCAAAGTCTACATCTTGCAACAATGTCAAAAAAATTAATCCACAACGTTTTGAGTAACATGCTTACAGACAGACAGAGACAGACAGACAATCCATAACTGCTGCCAAAGTAGGCAGCGGTTATAAGACAAGAATCTGGTACTAAATAAAAATGCTGCATGTCTAGACTGCAATATGCAATTTCTATTTGATTACACACTGCATTACATGCTACGTGCAGTCATCGTCATTGTCAACGCTGCAGAAAAACAACATTGAATGAAACAGACAGCAACCTGTCAGGAAACACAGCAGGACTATATGGTGGGTCTGGCGGCAGTGGTGGTAGCGGTGGTGAGTAGGGTCTTCGTGCAGCAATCTGAGGAGGTGAGTATGTTCTTGCTGACAGCCGACCACTCTTCATCTTATCATGCTCATAACTTTGCTGTGCCATATGCTTCTCAAACCGCGTCAACTTCTGATGTTTATCATCCAGCAGCAACGACTCGTGCATGAAAGGCAGCTGGACACAGTCACACTGACACACTGTCATCAGCGCCATTATAACACGACAGTCACACTGACACAGTGTCATCAGTGCCATTATAACACTGCAATACCTGACAAAAAGGAAGCAGGAGGATGAGGAGGATGAGAAAGACGAGAAAGAAGAACAAGAAGATATATGTCTGGGCATTTTCGACGTCTTTTTGTCTTTTTAAAATAACTCCAATATGACTACCGTATTTGCAACTTTTTGATGTCGATGTGTTCATTCTGTAGACAGCACACTGATACTGATATCTGATCAATTCTGCTTTTCCTTGTTTCTTAAGGGTCGCCAAAATTCAGCCCTAATCGCTATACTTAAGAATAGTGCTGGCAGCATCTCCTTAAATTATTGGCTACAATGCATAGCATCGTTTAATATCACCGAGCTGGTTTGCTCAATCTAAAAAGGTCAGCCATCACTGTATAGACAGTAACTTTGCCGATGTGCTCCAAGCCATTACCGCTATGCCAAACCGACACCATCAAAGGTCATAAGGATTCTCACAGACATTCGTGCAGCAGTGTCTAGCATGCAACGTGTTGGTCACTACAGCTACATCATCTTGATGACCCATCCACGACCTCACACTTAGCATTATGTTGACGATGCATACCTTAGTCATCCAGTGATGATGTCTTCTGATGACGTTGATAAGAACCTCATCTGAATAGCTCGACTCACAGTTGGTTGGATCTACTGAAGGCCGCTCAACGTCCTAACACATCATACCACACAATACTGCTGTCATACAAACTGATCTTACATAGAAGTGTTCTCAGCACTCCATTTTACACTGTTGTATGACCAACTACAAGCTGCTTCGCTGACTGGTTGAAATGTAGTCACATGACGTTCACCGTAATTGAATGCTGAACAGTCATGTGCAGTGGCTAAAGGTCACGGCAAGGGCGAGGTCACTGAAATGAACTATTACAGTTTCACACGGAAAAAAATTTGACATTTTAAATACACCACAGTACTTTAAGGCCACACTCGTAGAAATCACTCGTTCGTATTCAGTATAATTATAAGTGTGATGCATATAAATGAAACAGCTGATAGTGCGTTAACGAGTAGTGTGTGAAAACAATAGTCAAAATCAAAAAGTTAAAAAATCAAAAAGTCACAGAATAGGAAAGATCGATAACATTGAAATAAATAACAAACCAAACTAGACGGCTGTATTGTGTGGAATGTCCACAATACAGTATTTGGCTCAAAGCACACACAGTTACATCATTTACTTTTTATCGCCATTTAGGCACGTCACTGTTTTGACCATACTCAGACGTCATCCGGCCTCTCCCACTTAGACCATCAATGCTATGACATGGCGTGTCGTGTCACTCGTGAACGGGCGTCGAACGTTACAGAGAATTTGGGGGAGGTTACTCGTATGGAGTGTGCAGGCCAGGGGAATGACTTTGAATTGATTCCAACTGTAATAATGGAAACTAGACATCCCAGAAAGAATTGTGTGGCACAGCAGTAGAACGTTGGTCTTTGGCCAGCGAACTTTTCCTGTCCTGCGCTCGACCTATAGCTAATGGGTGACCACTAATGTGGGTAAACTGTCCGCTATGGGTCAACCAACCAAGCCAACTCCATCTTTCGTCTCTTCGGGGTCGATAGATGAGTAGTAAGCTGCAATTGGATATCTGCTACCTCAGTTAGGGGTGGCGCCATCGGGTAAACGCTTACGAAGGAAAGGCAGGCATGGATGGTGTAATTAGCAGGTAAAACTGTGTGATCAATGCAGAGTATATAAATGGTGCTATATAAATACTCTTCCTTTCCTTTCCTTATTTTGGTAGTGAATTTCTGGCGACCTTTATTCATTGCTGAGCTATGACAGCCTGAAGTCCCAAGAAATTAAATTTTTTCCTTTTTTGCATTTTTTTGGAAAAACGACACCTTACAATAAAAATTTTCAAAATTCTGTTCCGAAAGCTTTCATCGAAACACCGATCGACGTGTTGTGTTCAAATTTCATTAAATTTGGCCAACGGTAAATCGGTGAAATCGTGTGTTATTTACCTGGCCAAAAAAAAACAAAATTTTGCCCAGCTTTCCAGCTGTCGCTACTGCACGGATCGCGTCCAAAATCCGCCAGGACCAGCGCCCGACAATGTACTCAGAGTGCTCCAGATTTCAACCAAATTGGTTCACTTTTGGCGGTGTTATAGCCAAATGCGTAAACACTCCTAAAATGTGCCATAAAGTGAATCCAATATTCTGCTAAAGCCTAGCTTCAAGCCAAATAATGGAACTAAATAACTAAACGTCCGAAATAAAGTAGATTTGTGTTTCAAGTGTTTCGAGTTCAGCATCATATGTTACACATCGACACCTAGCAAATGATGTTGCATAAAGCTGCGTCTATTGGCATATGCAACATGTGGTCCACATGGCACATGATTGACATCTGTCACGTAATGACGTTCGCTAGTTGTCAACATCTGACCTAAAAATATGGAGAAGGGCAAAATTGGGGGTATCAGAACCCCTAAACCAATTGTCACAAGATTTGGCATGGGTGATTATATTGGCGATATGACCCAGCAAGCCAAAATTCAAACCGATCGCCCCAGCGGGGGCGTCTCGGCGAATGGGTGAAATATCACTCGCGTGCTTTTTAATTTTTTTTGTTTGTGACTATAATTTTTGCTTGCGTCCCAAGACTAAACAGGAGAACCAATTGTTACACGGTTTAATTCATGGGATGTCAATCCCAGGTTATTGATTTCCTACCGGAATAAAACTACAAAAATTTTCCAATTTCCTAAATTTCAATCACAAAAACAACCCCCAAAATGGGCGTGAATATGCATTTTCAAGCTTAACGCTCAAAATATTAAAACTTGCATATTATCGAAACTATAGCACTGATTCAAACCAAATTTTGCACAGTAACAGAGACCATCAAAATACACTTCGTGCAGAGGGCAGTGTATGTGTATTCTGTGTTTAGCATGAACAATATGGCAGTCGTCATCAACATAGTACGTAGTAAACGTATCAAGACCTCATACTGAAGCAGAACGTCGATCTGTCTGCGTTCCAGCAAAGTCCGCGTGTTCATCTCATCAACGATGCGGTCTGACACTCCTTGTTTACTTATCTGTCTGTTGTAGATCTTCTTCTCCATTGTGTTGTCTGAGACAAGTCTATAGATGTGGCAGGATCGCGTCTGACCGTAGCGGTAGACCCGACATATGGCCTGGCAGTCGTGACATGGATTCCACGACGCATCAAACACCACCACACGACTAGCACCGACCAAGTTGACACCGAGACAGCCGGCACTGCACACACAAAATACACATGGTACAGTGTGCATACAAATGGTTGTTCATCTGCCCACAGCCTATGCATGAAAACAACCCATACAGAATACAAATCACTGCACCAAGCCAGCCACTATCCAATGCAATATGGCCTTCTTGCTAGCATTTTTATACGGTTGGTTGGCTGGGAGATTAACGTCCCCTTTCAGCACAAAATTAGGCTATATTGGGGACAAGGTCTTGGGTGGAGATTTAGTTCCGACAGGTTAAGGATGGCCAACGATACAGTAATCTCTCAACCTCATTTCCTTTTTGTTGAGCGACAACCCAAAATGGGGAAGGATAGGGGAGGCTCATTTGAGTTACTACACTAGCACCTACAACAGGGTGAAAACTAACCAACCACCACAAGACCTATTTATCAGTTCAACGTGATATCTTGTGTAATTGCTGTTCTTCAGTTCCTATAACATATCAGTGCCAAATGACTCTTGTTGTATAATATTGTTGGTCTGGCTTTGGAATGCTTCTCTTAGGTAACAAGAAGCTCTGCTACTGCAGAGGAACAACGTGACGTGCTATGTTAGTAAATTCGTGCTGTTTTACCAGGTATGGGAGCTAGAAAGGTCTCAAACAGCAAGTGACCTTCAAGGTCATTCAAGGGCATTGGCAATGGTGCCATTCGATAGGCCACATGTGATTTCCTATTAGTGTTCCATTGCAACTATGTCTCTATCTTGCACCATTAACGAGATATTATCATTTCTTTCCCAAAAATTTAGGAAGGTCACGTGACACAATATATTATCCGCATTTGGGGGGTAATATATCATGCATGCACTAGTACTCCTATGTACCAATTAGCACACGAAATTTATAGTGCTTGCTTCACCAAAGATATCATTTGGGCAAAATTTAAAGAAGAATGGGTCACATGACCTTGACCATGCCCATTAGAGAATAGCCTGTCATCGAAAGCCAAGCACTTGATATATTCTACCTGCATACAAAATTTGGTGACTGTCACTTCAGCCATTCTGGAGATATGATTGCGTGTGTCGGAACTGAACAAGAAGCTCAACTGTCGCCGAGAGACCCACGCGACACTCTATATCAGTTGAAATGTTGTTATACTGTTGTACGAATAACATACACTGATCGCCTGAAAAGCAGACAGACAGATGGATAAACAGTCACACGATGACAGCATATACCGCACTAACATAGCGTCTCATGGTAAAAATCAAATAAAGTATCTGGGGGACGTCTCACCCACAGTACCAGACCTGCCCCCTCCACCCCAGTATGTTTATACAACAAATGCGGAAAAACGAAAACGAAAAGAAAGCAAACTTTCAAAACTAAACTGAATCAAAACCAAACAGTTAACAACAGCATTGAACAGCTTGAGTATGGACATTTTTCAGCTCCCTGCACTGCTATCACACGATTTTTACAAACAATGTGCAGTGAAAATTCATATATTCCTGTGCAGCGAAACAAATGGACTGACCACAACACACCCTGACGGCTTGTACGGAGATGATCAATTGCATGTGCACACTCAAGAGTGAAGCTATGGTGCTTACACTGACGACAAAGATTAGCAGAGGAAACAGTCCAAATATTACCAGCGGCTATGCATGCTGTTTGTAAGCTTAATACACATAACGGTGGTAATGGTACACTGATAACAGCTGGGTTTTTTGGGACCAAATCCAGTCTGGATTAGATCCAGTCCGAGACGAGATCACTTGGATGAGATTAATCGGGTCCAGCGTCAAAGAAGCAATTCCAATCTGTTTACCTTGACGTTGCTAGGAGCAACGTCAAGGTAAAGAGACCAGAACTGCTTGTAGAGTTAATGCAGACTGCCACGTCTGAACGAAAAAAAAATTAAAAGCAGTGGCTATGGGAATGACCATAGCTGGCATGAAATATTGTGTCTAGCTATAGCAGGCCATCAAACATGTGAGTGACATCCCAGTCAAGGGGTGATAGCAAGTGCTAATTACTAATGCTAACCCTAACCATATCACTAACTACTTACTAACCAAAACCGTTAACATGCACCTTAGGGTTCATTCAGAACTAGTCATCACCCCTCGGGCCACGATAGGACTGGCCGGTTTTAGGCCAGGCTCATGAATAATGGTGGCTTGATGTCAAAAAGCAACAACTGTGCAAAAAATGCTATATTTACTGATTTAATTAAATACAGAAGGCCAATCAGCAACAACTTTTATAAACGTTACTAAATCTGACAAAAACATTTTCTGCACATTTAGCCATGCAAAACAGTGAACAAAAGAGCGTGGCAAGCTGTCCGGTTTCGTTTTGGTCAGAGCAAAATTACAGCGATTGGATTGAATTTGTCTGGAGTTTAAGAATGGGGAGTGAGTCACTCGGACGTAGAAAAAGAATGGCCTTGTACCAGAGGAGATCGCTCTAGAGCCGTCTGACAGAGAAAAAATGCAGCCAATGGCTGATATACCGAGTTGACAGCAGGAACAAATGAACATCATTGTTGCTAGCTGCGTTGAACCTGTTGATCAATCGTTCACGCTCCAGCCCAGACGTGCTACCATCTAATCCTACAGCAGCATATACGCAGGCACGTGTGACAAATCCAATCAGCAACAACAATTCACAATTTACAAACTAGATGGCTGTATTGTGTGGAATGCCCACAATACAGTACTCGGCTCGAAGAGCTTGGCTATATCTAATATGTGGTTCCTTGGGCCCACCAGAGTCCTCAGCGCAAACGGCATTTCGGCGGAGTTATAGCCGAACGCGTGAACACTGCCAAAACATGCCGCAAAGTGAATCCAATATTTGGCTGAAGCCTAGCTTCGAGCCGAATAATAAAGAACTTCATTTAGGAGAAAAAAGCTGAAATTACAAGCTACGTGCAATTTTCAATTCATGTGTAAACATATATAATGCACGCAGTATTTCCAGAGGTTATGTGATACAGAAAACTTTCTATCAGCAAAAGTGACCATCAAAGTCACTACAGGTCACCGGTAATGGTGCCATTTGATAGGCCACATATGATTTCCTATTAGTCCTCCATTGTAATTATGTCTCTATCTTCCACCGTTTTGATACGTTATCACTTATTTCCCAAAATTTAAACAGGTCGTGTGACCTTGAACACATCCTTTTTGGAGGTAATCTATCATGCATGCACTAGTACTCCTCTGTATCAATCAGCACATGACATTTGAAATGCTTAGTTTCACCAATTCCTAAGATATGATTGGGGGCCAAAATTAAAAAAGGTCACGTGACTGACTATGTCCATTAGGGGGTAGTTTGTCATCCCAAGGCTAACACTTAATATATTCTACCTGTATACAAAATTTGGCAACTCTCGCTTCAGTCATTCCAGATATATGATTGCGGGTGTCGGAGTTTAGAATGTGTCCTGACAATGCCCCTTTTAGGGGTCGTTTGTCACCCATAAGCTAGCACTTGACACGTCTACCTGTGTGCAAAATTTGATAACTCTAGCTTCAGCCGTTCCAGAGATATCATCGGGGCCCCCAAAATGTAAAATTGGTCATGTAACCCTGAAAACGCCCCTTTTGGAGTAATCTGTCACCCATATGCTGGGACTTGACATAGCCAACCTGTATGCAAAACGTGACAATTCTAGCTTCAGTCGTTCCAGAGATATGGTTGGTGCCCACCAAAATTTAAATGGTTTACGTGACCTGAGCATGCCTATTTCAGGGTGATGTTTTGTCATCCAAATTTGAAGTCTCTATCTCCACCCACTATGAAGATATAAAAGGCAATAAAATGGGGTGTTTTGGGTACTTAGGAATCACTCAAGGTCACTGGAAATAACATCATTCGACAGAGTGCATATGAGTTCCTATTAGCCTTCAATAGTAACTACGTCCCTATCTTGCACTGTTTATGACATACAAAAAGACATGGGTGGAAAATTGCTGCTTTCAACCTATCCCACCTCTATTTGGCACAATTGTTGGGGGTGACCCGTCAAAATTTCGCCACGATCTTTGGTGTAAGAAACTAGAATCCCTGGGCTATCGTATGGCGTTGTTGGCGTGATTTTACGTTTAGCCACTTTGGTACAATGTCGACGTGTGACAGATAGACAGACAGAGAGACAGACAGACACACAACAACAGCATATACCACGCTAGCATAGCGTCATGCTGTAAAAACATAATGCCTTCGCCGACACTGTGGTGTGGCAAAGGCGAAAATATTGGAGTACCTATGCCCCTGAGTATAATGTGACATGATCATGAATAATCAACTCACACAAGAAGCTCAGCTACAGCAGAGGAACCACGTGACGTGCTATGTTAGTAAATTGTGCTATTTAACGAGGTATGGGAGTTGGAGAGGTTTCAAACAGCAAAAGTGACCTTAAAGGTCATTGGCAATGGTGCCATTCGATAGGCCACGGACGATTTCCTGTCAGACTTCCACTGCATCCATGTCTCTATCTTGCACAATTTCCGAGATATTATCACTTATTTCCGAAAATTCAAATATATCACGTAAACGCAAGCACATCCCTTTCGGCGGTGATCTATCATTCATGCACTAGTACACCTGTATCAATCACAACACGACATTTGAAGTGCCTAGTTTCGAGGACTTGAAAGATATGATTGGGGGCAAAATTGGAGAAAACGGGTCACTTGACCCTGACAATGCCCATTAGGGGTAGTCTGTCATCCCAAGGCTAGTATTTGATATATTCTACATGCATATAAAATTTGGCGACTCTCGATTCAGCCATTCCAGAGATAAGATTGCAGGCATCAAAACTGAAAATGGGTCATGTGACTCTGACCATGCCCATTTCAGGGGTGATTTGTCATCCACATGTTAGGATTCGGCACATTCTACCTGCATGCAAAACTTGATGATTCTAACTTAAACTGTTCCAGAGATATCATTGAGGTCCCAAAATGTAAAGTAGGTCATGTGACCCTGACCACGGCCCTTTCAGGGATGATTTGTCATTCGTAGGCTAGCATTTGCTATGATCGACCTATCTACCAAATTTGAACTCTTCATCTCCACCCACTATGACCTTGTTGGAATTTCGCCAAGATCTTTGGCATCAGCAAACTAGAGTCAATGGGCTATTATTGCATGGCATTGTTTGCGTGATCCTAAGTTTAGCTGCTTTGGTACAATACTGGCGTGTGATAGACAGACAAAGATGTACAGACAGATGGACACACGACTACAGCATATACTGCGCTAGCATAGCATCACACCGTAAAAATTTACGACAGCCAACTCAGACGCGAATAAACAAAAATGAACTGTTTGAAATTAACAAACTGCAGAGAAGCTCACTGAAATAGTTCTTGTTTCTCATCCACGTTTCTACAGAGTTAGGAACTATGCTTTTACTGAGGTAATCTTCAATCAGGTTCAACGTGAACAGACTCTGACTACAACACAACAAGTTACTGCTGACAACACAACGTTTACTCGGAATCATCCACTTACGTGTTACATGACGATGAGTGTCAGGAACATCTGCTGGCTTGGCTATATGTAAAGGCTTCCACTGACAGACCAGTGGCCAGTGGGGAACTGCAGGTCTGGATCTGGATCAATAATCGACAAGACCTCCGTTGGAGTATCGTCGATGAGTGTGCTCCGCTGTCTATGGCATGGAGCGCAGAGACAGTGTCTGCGTTCACTGCCGACTGGGGCAGCATATTCCACTGTGGGACGGTAGCTACAAAGAAGGAGTTCTTGTACTGTTGAGTATTAGCCGATATGTGACGGAACTTGTAGTCATGTTGGCTGCGGGTTCATGCGTCTGCTCTTGTGAGGATGTCATCCACTGGTGTTGCTATTTTACCCTAACTATTCGGAAGAGAAGTGTCAGCCTGATCTTGTGTCTCCTTTCCTTGAGAGGCTGCCACTGTAGGTCCTGGAGCATCTGAGACACACTGGACTGGTAGGAGTAGTCTCTCTTCGTGAACCTTTGGACTGACTCCAGTACAAGTTGGTCAGTGATTTTGTGTGGATCCTACACAGCTGCACAGTATTCCAAGCGAGACCGAACAAGTGAGATGTAGGCAAGTTCTCTCAGTTTTTCTGGGCAGTGGTGAAGATTGGTCGGTTAAACAATAGCAGTGTGTGCATATAGCTAATTAAAAATGAGAAATGTCACACTAGCTCAAAAGTACACATGTCCAAAGTAATCTGGACACAGGCTACATCGCCATCTTGTCACCGCTTAAGGGCCTATTGTTTTGTTTTTCCATGATCAGTTAGTCGAGTAATTTCAAGTGATTTCACACAGAAAACTGAGTCATTTATTTTACAGACTCACCAAAATGCAAATGTAGTAATCGAAACCTTTCGACAGAATTACAGACAACTTGTTTCATTTGTTAACTATAGCCATCAAACATCAATAGTCAAACATAGTCCATCACACATGAATCAGTTTAATCTTGCTTTTTTAAAAAAAGAAAATTTGTTACTTCATGTCGTTTAGGTAAAATAACTTATTGTATATCCAGCGTTTTAATAAGTGAACAGTAGAAAGCTCAAATATTTACTGTAAATGGCAATCTGTCGTGAGCTGCAAATCTGAGCGATTTTACAACACATTTGCTGAGCTGTGTAGTTTCAAAAACTGATCTGCACAATTTTGCAATTGATTGAGTTTAGGTTTTACATCCCATCCCACACAAAATAGGCCATTCTGATGACGTTCTTCCTAGCCAATCTCTTGGCTAAGTACTAAAACCCTACTAATAACTACAACACTACACACCATGATTGGCTACAGTACAAGACGCTCAGCTATTACTAATAAATGGTAAAAACTGGCCAGTTTACAAAAAACTGTAAGGGGACAGACAGAGTCATAGCTTTAAAACGGCAAAAATCACATTGGTATGATTCCACCTAGAACGTTAAGCATGCCCTTATCAGCGAAGTCATGCCAAAAAATCATACTTGCTGTGAATGTGACTGTAGCACAGAATAAATGGCCATTCTAGCAATACCAGTAGGGAACAGAATCATCAACTGCCACATGACTTCGCTGGTAAGGGCGTGCTTAATGTCCTATGTGGAGTCCTACCAAAGTGATTTTTGCCATTTTAGAGCTATGACCCTGTCGCCCTAACACTTGGTTGCAAACTAGCCAATTTTTACCATTTATCTTCGTAGTACAAGGCTGATGTCGAAGTCACGTGGCAGTTGATGGTTCTGTACTCTACTGGTATTGCTAGAATGGCTATTTATTCTGTGCTACAGTCACATTCACAGCAAGTATGATTTCTGGCATGACTTCGCTGGTAAGGGCGTGCTTAATATTCTAGGTGGAGTCCCACCAAAGCGATATTTGCCATTTTAGAGCTATGACTCTGTCGCCATTATACTTGGTTGTAAACTGGCCAGTTTTTACCATTTATATTTGCTGTCTTATTACTAAGATATAATTTCAAACGTCTGTTCAAAAAATTTTTAAATTTTGAAAAGGGTCACATGGGCATTGCAAAGATATGGTGATTTTTGAATTTTCAAATAATGGCCGCCTTCAACCATCTTGGATTTCTATACACTCAAAAGTTTAATGGCTGATAAGATTACTAGGGTCAAACTGTATCGTCATACCACATTTCGTGGCGACAGGTCAAAAGTTGCTGAGATATAGTGATTTAACTGTTATCAAAATGGCGGCCATTCGCCAGCTTGAATTTTTAGGAATTCAAAATTTTTAACTGCCAATATGGTGGTTCTCAGGATAAATATGTATCACAATGCCATATTTCACGCTGATCGGTCAAGCCGTTGCCGAGAAATGGCTGTTTTTTATTTTTCAAGATGGCGGCCGTCCACCATTTAGGATTTTTAAAAGATCCAAATTTTATCTGTCAGAACGATTCGGAGGGCCAATACGTGCCACAGTGCCAAATTCTGCACCGATCAGTCAAACCGTTGCCGAGATATGGCCATTTTCGATTTTTCAAAATGGCGGCCGTCCGCCATCTTGCATTTTGAAAAGTTCAACATTTTAACTGCCTGTACCATTCGTAGGGCCAATACGTGTTACTGCGCCAAATTTTGTGCAGACTGGTCAAACTGTTGACAAGAAATGGTCCACTTTCAATGTTTCAAGATGGCGGCCGTCCGCCATCCAAGATGGCGGCCGTCAGCCATCTTGAATTTTAAATGTTTGAAGTTTTAACTAACGGCATGGTTTAGAAGGTCAACGTGTGTCACCTTGCTAAATTTCGTACCGATCTGTTAAACCATTGCGGAGATATGGCCATTTTTCTATTTTTAAAGATGGCGGCCGTCTGCCATCTTGGATTTGCTGTAGCCTGTTCAGACCAACCACAAAGAGTATTTGGTGGTCTTTGTCACTGTGTAAAATTTGGTATGAATCAGTGCAGTAGTTTCAGTTATATGCAAGTTTTAATATTTTGAGCATTAGGCTTGAAAATGCCTATTCATGCCCCTTTCGGAGATGTTATGGGGATAATAATGGGGGTTGGTTCGTTCGTTATTTCTTTGCAGGCAGGGGTCCTGCCTACTGTGGACCCCAGTGCTGAGACCTTTATATCGGTCCAATGCGCCAGTCCATGAAGAGGAGGGGAATTGGTAGGCGTGTGCAGTGTACGTGCACGTTGTGTATGGTGAAGGAACAGTAAGCGTGAGCAGCTTGTCAGGTATTTCTAAGCGTGCCTCCTCTAGGCGTGGCCTACTGCCTGGCTAGGCCCAAACTGGCACTTATTCAGTGCCAGCCCAGACCGGCACTTCTTCAGCGCCTGGCCACCTGACTGACACTTCTTCATCGCCTAGCCAGGGGACTTAGCCACATCTGTCTGCTTCGGCTCTCACGTCACTGCGGCTGACACCTTGACGCTGCTAATCAAAGCATCAACAATGGTCACAGTTTATAGAGGACACTGTCAAACCCTCTTACCTGCCCAGGAT
>Ga0209363_1000552_pt1 | contig 15039 bp, 11 predicted proteins | sample WorMetexBAHAMAS3_FD_187385 | JGI IMG/M metagenome (GOLD analysis project Ga0209363, IMG submission 187385) | Marine gutless worms symbiont microbial communities from Max Planck institute for Marine Microbiology, Germany - Inanidrilus exumae... | ecosystem: Host-associated > Annelida > Digestive... | reverse complement strand
ATGCACCGCATGCAACGCATATGGCGTTACCGGGACGTCGGCGTGCGCGGCGCACCGCCGCCGTCCGCGCGTTGGCGACGGTTGGGGCCGCTCCATCGCTGCAATAATCTAGCAATAATTACTAATGACGCTATCGGCGCCTTACTGGTCAACTCGCCACAGGAAGGCGTCAGATGCGGGCAGGCAAACCGACTCGTCTGACAGCGACCGTGCCGAGGATTGCCCTCATGCGCATCTGAAGCGCGGATTAGTATTGACACCTGGCGCCGCGATGCCAGGTGTAAGATGCATGATCAGAAATTCAATTTTGATGTCATTTAACGAAATACGAAGCATACCATTAAATAGCGTAAGAGTATGAAATAGGTTACTCGCGCGCACGGTCAGTTGTTTTAATTTTTATAATAAATCTTTGAACACAGACATGGTTATCAACGTACAAAAATCGGCATGCATACGTTTTGGCTTGCGTTCTAAAAATACATGTGCTAATGTTGTGGCAGCAGGAGTTAATATATGGGTCACATCAACCAGATATCTGGGGGTTTATATTGAAAGTTCTGTCAGATTTAAATGTTCATTCTCCAAAAACAAAGCTGGATTTTACAGATCTTTCAATGCAATTTTTGGTAAGATTGGATGATGTGCCACAGAGGAGGTAGTTTTGCCTTAATTAAGACGAAATGTTTGCCGGTTTTATTGTATGGAATCGAGGTTTGTCCGACGAACGCAGCTGATCTTCTATTTTGGCATTAACACATTAAAAGAATTACTGATTACTGAAGTAGCGGTGCGGTGTGCCGCGCACGCCGCCGTCCCGGTAACGCCATATGCGTTGCATGCAGTGCATGCGTTGCATGCGGTATTCGAGGTGGCCCCATTCCAGGCGTTCTCCACGTTCGACACCCCTGGCAGACGCGTCGAACACTTCCTAAAAGACCCAGTTAGTACAACTACTGTGCATTGTACAAGTGTAATTACACTGTAGTACTATCATATCAATACACTGCAGCTCATACATTACAGCTCAACAAATCAAAAGAAACATGCCTTTCGTTTTCAACGTAACTGACAAATCAAACCATCGTAAACCAAGCATACAGTTCACTTTCGCAACACCCCACAACCGCGCTGCCATCTTCACTGCAGTGACCCAAATTCTGACCTTTTGACCCTGCAAGTTTGTTTCCGTTAACGACCGTAACACACTTACGATATGTTCGAAAGATACCGCGGAGCATGATGTGGCCAAAGTGGAAGAAGTGATTATGTGACTGATGCCACTGCCAGAATGAGGTTGAAGAAGAGAGATAGGGAATTGATTCCAGAGGCAAGGTGAAGCGTTGCGAAATGAGAAATCAGTTATATTTAGGTGGCATGAGCTAGCAAGGGTAAAACAGATAAACAGTGAGTGCTGCGATGAGGTCAGGCTATTTTTCAGGATTTCTAACATGGGGGCGTGAACCAAACCTTGGGGTCCCTTCCCTTTCCCTTCCTCCCCTCCCCTCCTCAGTTGGGGGTTGTCCCGAAACTGGGTGGTATCAGCTAGGGGCTGTTAGGGGGTGTAAATGTAAAAATATTATTATAGATGAGGTTGAACATAGATCATTTAGCATCAGCCACACGATAGTCAGACGTTATTAGCAAGAACGACAACGACAACGGAACGACAGTGGTCCGCGGAATTTCTTTATTCTTTTACTTTTGTCACGTCAAGGTCTACACTGGACGCCAGTTCCACGCCAATTGCCCATCGCCAAAATCACTGAAACGCCAGATATGATGTTCATCTTTGCCCATCGGCATATTCACCGTGACATTTTTAGCGAACGTGAACTCACGTTCACGTTCGCTATGCTATCGCACGGCCGTCTGTCTGTCGTCTGTCGTCTGTAACGTTCATGCACCCTACTCAGCCGGTTGAAATTTTTGGCAATATTTCTTCGACATTTGGTACCTTGGCCATCCATTGACATTCACGAAAAAATTTACGGAGATCGTCAGAGGGGAACCGTCGGGGGGTTAAAACGCAAGAGGGGTAGCCAAATATAGCCATTTTTTAGCTTTCGGAGGCCATATCTCAGAAACGGTGCAAGATAGGAGGAAAGTAATTAGTGTTAATCACTATAATAGGAAGTCGTATATGAGCTTTCGATTGGTACTAAAATCGGTGACATTGAATAACCTTGAACGACGTAATTGCCCTTATTTTGCGTTATTTTACCGAATTTAATAGTTTCCGGGGCGCATTGCGTAAAAGTGGCTGACAGAAAGCAATAATGTATAATACGGAAATGAAGACAGTGTGTACGCTTAGCCATTGCCTGCAAAATTTCACATTTACAACAGCAACCCATATAACCGAATGCTTAGCGAACAAGTAGCTCAGCTGTCGCTGACGAACCCGCGAGACGCGCTGCATCATGGACTATGGACAATTTACGATTGCTATGTCTATCAGTAAACGTCTACAGTGGGACCGCGCGACGCCCACGATATAAATTTTAGCATGTTCATAAATTCAAGACTTAATGCGCAGTATTTGCCTAGCTATCGTCTGATTTGTTAAACGAAGTAGGTTCTCTTTTTGGTATTCTGAAGTAGGCCCCTACGTGTGCGATATCATCGTAAAACGTTCACGTTCACTATCTTATCTCCTGATGAGTTCTTGTCAGTAGAATCATATGCTGTTAGCCTGTTATACTGTCGTTGCCAGAGCAGGGCTGGAAAAATTACGTTTTTAAAAAATTAGGTTTTTAGGTTTTAAGCCTAATGGTTTTTTTACGAAGACTGATGTCGCCAAACACGAAAGTGTGACCCAAAAGCATCTGAAATCTGTATCTCATGACTTATATACAATAGTGTACACGGTATGCTCATCATTTTATATCTTATGATTCACGGCATACAAAACATAAAATTACAGCATTACTTAATTTAATTCATACCGCCATAAGGTCGGCGGCAGAGCAGGTGAGAACAACAATGAATACAGGTCATGAGAAGTTTCAAGCACTAGTTGCATGTCTATCAGGGTTTTAAGCATGGGTTTTAAGGCACGCAGGTGCATGAGCTCTATGGTGTCGCATGATGTGATGTCCGTATCTATGTAAATATAAACACAGGAGGGTGTGGTGTGTGATAGTCAATTGACATTTTAAAAAGTTTTTAAGTGATGGCTGAACGTAATAGTGAAGATGATGCTGATAGTGGCACTGAAGTGTCACATATGCTACATAATTACCCAGTTCCGTCTACCACAACGAGGGATTGGCGACTATTCAATGTTGTGCTACTTGGAGTTACCTTTCTATTTGTGTTTACTGCGTTTCAGACGTGTTCTATGGTGGAGGTTTGTGATATCTTTATCACGCTGACCGCGTCTAGCGGAAAAGCCTAATTTAACGGTCTGGCGTCTCTCTGTCTGTCCCATAGTTGTCCTGCAATTTATCGACTCTGACCCTATCTGAACCCTGCCCCCTCCACCCATTTACAAGTTTTCAGTTTGCTCATGTTGTTGTTTTCGAAGTGCAGGTCACTGTCGATTAATACTCCAATACGTCAAGGCATTTTTTATAGAAATAGCACCATACTAATGCAATTAAACTGTATCACATCATATGGAGTTTGCACTGCACAAAAGAACAAACCTACAACATGATCTGAAACAAATATTACTAAATAGCACCAACATCGCACCACACTAATGCAATACAACCATATCAGGACATAAAGGTCTAGAACTGCATTTAAAAATAAGTAAAATTGTACAACACGAGCTACAGCTGACTTAAAACCAGTCATGTGCCTTTATGCAATACAGAGAAAACTATGTTAACATATAACATCGAAAAGATAGGCTACACAATACATAGACGTGATGGCAGGATCGGTCAGATATGGTCAGATTTGGTGAATTGCAAGACCCTCCCAATAGCATGTTCACTGACTTGCCAGGGGGCAGCGTGCAAAGTGGCCAGCATGCATTTCGGCTAGACAATAAGATGGCACTTTTTGCGTTTAGTTATACCTTTGTATTAGTGCATTTAATCAAAAAAATTAATCAGTTAGTCGTAAAATTTGGCAGATTAATCAATTAGTAGTTCGTTGATCACCATTTTTTTGATTTTTAGATTAATGAAGCAAACAGCTAATAATGCAAGTTTAGTTTCAGAGTAGACTGTTGTGTATTCACATTCTGTTAGGCTATTAAACAAATTCCCACATATGACCCATTAAGCAAGTGCCGCCAAAAAGTGCTTAGGAAAAGTGCTTAGCTATCACTTAACTTAAACTAGTAAAGAAAGCACGTTATTCCATGACTTCATCAGTAAATGTTTTGTGAACAGGTACTTTAACCAACTCGCAAGCATACTTTACTGTTGTTGTACAGTATATGTTATAAAACAACAATAAATAAAACATTTGCAAATTCAGTGTACTTATTTACCATCCAACTCAACGTATGCCGCCATAACAGAACCAAATGTGTAACTGTTATTAAGGTATGTACTTCTTGTGCATGTAAGAGAGTTTGATGGTGTTTCATGTAATTGGTAACTTGCTAGTAGCAGGTCCTCTGTTAAAAGTCAAGTAAGAACTTGTGTGGCTGCTGGAGAACTAACGTTGGCCAGGCGTGACTGCCTTGAGGTGTGAGTGAAGCAGATCAGGGTAATTTGAGAGCTGGCTGGCCAAGTGGGGGATCTTGGCTATTGTAAGCAAGTTTTAATTGTACTAACATGCATGTTGACATTTCCATGAGATGTCACCTACTTAGAAGATTTTATTGCTTTGTGTTGAACTTTGCAATGTCAATGCATCTCATTGTTCAGACTATGTGCAAAACAATGAAAAGCTGGATGTAAAGGCAGTTTGAGACGAGATTCAGTGAGAGATAATAAATTTTGTCTCTAGAGTATGAGTAACAGATTTGTGTGATTCCATGCGTTGTGTTTATCAGCTGCATGTGAATGACAGTGAGAGAGAGAGTTTATGTGTTATGTGAATGACAGTGTACATGCTTGGTTCCTGTGTTTATAGACTTTGGTGCTTGAAGGTGCTAAAGTTGAGTTGAATGACACTGATGGCTCAAAAGTTGGAAATGGCTATACAAGGTATGACATTGTCTATTAGTTAGTTTATTATGTTTATGGTTTTTGTGGCTTAACTTGGGTTTAGCTTTGCACGTTTCAGATTTGTATGTCTCAGATAATTGCAAGCTCAGCCAAAATTACTCAGGTGCTTCCGCAAAAGTTTCACTTCGTTGGTGAGCATGTCTGCTCTTGAATTATTGGGAAGTACTGGATGTGCAAAGACACTTTTATGTTAATACTTATATATCTGTGGTTTATACGTCATTGCAGCTATTGTTCTTCTATTTAGCATTTAACATAATATGTTGTTGTTGTGATATTGTAGTCTGAGTATTTTGTATTGTGTATTTGCGGCATCAAAGTGGATTGCACCAGCTGTTGTTTTTCTGCTTGGTCCAAAATGGTCGTTATTTGTTGGCGCTTGCACATATTGGTGAGTGTTTACCGACAGCTAATTTTTTTTCTGCACGATGCATACACAATCCATATGCATAGTGTGGCATATGCTATGTCCCAATGTCTGTCTGTCTGTCGCAAGTCAGAATTCAGTTGAAGTGGATGAAGGGATTGAGATGCTTTTTGGTATAGAGGCTGTTTTTAGCATATGTAGGCATTGTGTTGTAAGGGAATTATGGTGTCTCCAAAAATAAGATTTCTTCTATGTGGAACCTTGTCCCAAGCTCTGTACTTAGTCAGTTCTTTATTTTGCTATGGCACATTGACTGTCACCAGTGCCAACAGCGTTCGACCATCAGTATTTATAACATTCATGGAGAACATTAGTTTACTACACATTTGTCAACTTTGCAGGCTACTCTGTCTACGATAGTTGTACCTCTAATTACAATACATGTACAAAGCTAGACAGGAAGCCTAATAAATGTAGCTGTTGGTGAATTGGTGAAAATGCTGCTAACACCAACGTGAGATATGTTTTTGTTAGGCAAACTTCTTGTCGTGAAGTTATGTAGCAGTTAACAAGATTTCAGCTGACAGTGTTGTGACTCGTGCGGTCCGTCTATGATGGCTGAGCTTCTAATTAACATTATTTTCGTGTACTTGGATTGAGGATGCTATTGCATGCATGCATTAAACACAACTAAATTATGGGAATAGAACAGAATGTTAGAAATGCGATTTGAAAAAACTGTGTCACTGTTACAAAAGACATGAGATTTTGAGATTTTGGTTGTCTGTTACAATAGTCTACAAGCTGTTGATGAAAACTCAACATCGACAGCTCTGTTAATAATGAGATTTGCAACATACACAGTGTGACATCAGCAGATGGCAATAGGCTTTGTCTTGGATCATTCTGTGAGTAATTGTGAATTAAAAAATCATTCTAGAACGAGATTCTGTGTATGTTTGTGATCTGCCGCTGCATCATACACAACTTGTATGTAGTAGTCAGTAGTAAGTATGTAGGTAGGTAGGTTGTTGCTGTGACTTGCAGCAGCATCAATGTAGACAGAGGCAGACCTCAACTTGTAGTGCAGAAGGATGGGAAGAAGAGAGAAAAAAGGGTAAGAGAGAGAGAGAGAGAGCAAATTAGCACAATATCTGCTGCTAATCTGGCAGCATAGCATCTATTATCGAGATTTTATCAGTTTGTATTTCGTGTAAAGTTAATTCGTACTTGTGACAATTACAGCAGTTGAACGTTGCATTTGCAGCCTCTTTATTGGCTTTTTTCTGCTACCAATGGCAATTACTTTGTATATTACTTCAGTCCTCATCGGAATTGGTGCTGCTGGTGAGTCATTATTACTGCACTAATTTTATTAGGAAGCATCGCATGCAAGAATTGGCTGAACTGATTCAGATGCCTTTCATGCATCTGTCTCGTTTAGGTCCAAGGAACGATGTATTAAATGGGGGCTCGGATCCTCTACGGGAAGGGGCACTTTTGAAGGGTGACATGTCAGCACATTGTAATGTACCTGTGCATGAGTGCAGTGTGCCCGTTGTGGGCGAATGTGCCTGTTTAGCACATGCAGTGGACAAATACATTTGCCGCCGCAAAGACAAGACAAGATGGCGATGCAGCCTCTTACCAAAGTACTTTGTACACTAATTAATCTAGCATAGTTCATCCTTTTAGTGTGTGTGTTCAGTTTACTTAGGTTTACTTGTTCTTTTTTTGTTTTTTGTTTTATTGCAGTTGAACTTTTTTACATCTGAAGTCGAAAAAGTTAGAAACTGTTTGGTTTCTTGTAGAACTTCATTGCTTTGGTCTGATTTGAAAATTCTTTTTGTGAAATATAATTGGGAAGAAATGTGGTTTTATTATTGCTATTGTACAGTATTGTGCATTTATTTAGAGATTCAGTTTGTAAGTCACCAGATCATCGTTTAAACAGCTTAGTGTTTCTAAGTTGTTTATTTAAGAGCTAATCAGTTAGTTCTTCTGAAACAAAGAATGTTTAGGAAGTTTACGGCATGTGTTACTATTTTGCAGTCATCTGGACAGCTCAAGGAAATTTTCTTACAATAAACTCCACAGAGGACACTATGATGCGAAATACGTGCATATTCTGGGTGTTGTTACAAGGAAGGTAAATTAATCATTTGCTACTTGGCTGTTAACTATTTTCTAATGATGCAGTAATTGTCATATGTGCTTTACTAACGAAAAGTCATTGGATGGAGTCCTTTTGGTCGTGTTAGCCTTCCATGACTTTGTAGAGTTAGATGTGGCAGAACAGTTGTCTGTGCCATTTTCCATAAATTTCTTCGAGGTTGGCAGACCGTTGCAAGTCAGTGCTATGAAAAATGTTTCCATGGTTTTTCCTTTCATTACATAGATGTGCACTGTTGAGGCAAACCCGCATCATAACTATGAGTTTTGGAGATAATTGTTTCAGAAAGATGCGCCGAAATAATAGTCAGCTTACCAAACATACCATATCTAGCCGATCATTGGCAGTGTAGTGCATTAAAAATGTTCGGCTTTATATCACTGTGTAAGGCAATGATTACTTACTTACCATTGCTGGGTTCAGTTTTTATGCTTTCACCACCCAACAGTGTCAGAGAAGGCGTTATGTTTTCGGGCTGTCCGCCCGCCCCATTCGTTCATTCGTCCGCCCTGGACCGTCCACTTGTACGTTCTTTCATCCGGACAGATCATGTTACCATGTGAACGGCTTGAGCAATCTGGATGAAACTTACAGGGAATATTCGCTAGATCATACCAATGATCTGCTTAGATTCTGGAGGTCAAAGGTCATGGTCACAGCAGACAGTGGCAAAGGCATCCGGTCAATTCTGGGTCGTCAAAGTCTGTCTTCTAGTCTTAACCTGCCTCCGTATCCAGAGTTACTTAAGGTTAGACCAGGTCTCCCAAAGATGAATACGAGGATTGCTGGAATTGGTTTCTGCAGTCCAGATGCCCCTTGGGTCACGAGCCAACAGTATTAAACCACCGAAGGTACTATTTACCATGATAATTACTGTTTTGATTGGTGACAATTTTCTGTAATTACTGGTAGTTATATTAAGAGACGTTTTTGTGTTGTAGATGTTTGGTGTTGTAAACGTGTTTACTGCTGTGCTGGTTTTGTTAGTTTGCTGTTTGGCAATCTCATTGTGTATTTCCTGTTTGCCGACGAGAAACATATTACGGCCGAGTCAAGAACTCCACTGTTTATCATTCTCACTGCGGCTGGCATCTTTGGCCTTCTGCTGATGCTGTTCTTTTGCCAACGACCAACAGCTGAAGCACACACTGATGCTACGTGAGTATAGCTTAGCATTATTTGCATCTCAGTGCCAGTTTCAGAAAGTAGTGACTTTTTACCAACCACTTTAGTGGTGAAGGTAGAGCAGTCGGTCTGAACTGTACGTGTCTGTGTGTCCAAACAATAACTTTTTGAACTAAAGGAAATGTATTGCAATAGCACGCAACTTTATGGCCTTTCTAGATCGCAATATCTGGCATTCCTGTATAACTATTTCTATAAAACTACGAGTGTATTGAGTCTTTATCTTTCCTGTCATCCTCCATGGTGCAGAAACTTGGTCCCATAGTCGACGTCGTATGAGAAACCTGGATGCATTCCACCAGTGGTGTCTGAGGATGGAGGGGGCAGGTGTGGTACCATGGGTGGGAGGTCCCCTGGATGCTTCTCTTGGGTTTTACCTAAGTGAGGCATTCTAAAGCCAGACCAACACAGAAAGACATTATACAACAAGAGTCATTAGGCACTGATATGTTATAGGAACCGATGAACAGCAATTACACAAGATATCACATTGAACTGATAAATAGGTCTAATGGTGGTTGGTTAATTTCCATAGAGTTGTAGGCACTAGCATAATAACTCAAATGTGCCTCCCCTGTCCTTTCCCATTTGGTCGTCACTGAGCAAAAGGGCAACAAGGTCAGGAGGTCACTGTATCGTTGCGGAACTGAATCTCCACCCAAGACCTTGTCCCTGATATAGCCTATTTTTGTGCTGAAAGGGGACGTTAATCTCCCAACCAATCAACCAACCAACTCACTGTTCAGGATTGTGTAAATTTGTATGTGTACATGCACACGACAAAGACGGTAAGCATGCTATGTTGATTAATTCAGTTGCATTTGTGAGTTGTATGTGTGTATATTAGAGCTGAACGGCCAGGACTGCTTCAAGCATTCAGTAAGTAAATCCTTCTATGTGTTTCAATGTACACATGAGTATATACGTTATTATCACTGATATACTCTCACTGACTCCTCTCCTGTGCCTCTGAAGACTCCGCATAATGGCGCTATATAAATATGCATATGACTGTGATTATGGTAGGTGGAATTATCAGCTTAATTATCACCAACAACAAACATATTATCTATCCAATGCATGAGAGAGACTATCTAATCACTTTGGTATCTCTCTGTGTGTGTCTGTGAATAGATCGGTTGTCGAACAATTACATCCGCAGTTCTTTACCGATTTTTACCCAATTTTACACTACATATGGCCCGGAAATGTGTTCGGATCGACGCCTATTGTTTCTGAGACACTGAGACAAACCAGAAGTAGTTGTCCAATTTTCAAGAAGTACGAATTCCAATTTTGGCAGTTTTTCGATTATGGTTGCCATGTTTTTTCACGGATTGTCACAAGAATCCAAACAGAGTTGAAATTAATGAGCGTTGACTGTGTACTCAGTGGTCATCGAAGCTGGAAATAGAGTTTAGATTTTAGAGATGTGCAAATTCAGGTTTTGGTTTCGATTTCATCCATTTACGAAGGATTACGTGCATGATTCTATACCAGTTTTCACAAACAATTGTGTGCAGCTTGGAAATGTGGTCGGATTGTCGCCTGTTGTCTCTGAGATAAACTGGAAGTGAATATCCGATTTGAAACGGTGCAAATTTTGATTTTAGCAGCTTCGCGATTGCGGTTGCCACGTGTTATCACGAATTGTTGCAAAAATCTGAACACAGTTGAAATTAACCACTGTTGACCCTACTCGCTTGTCAGCAAAACCGGAAATACAAATTGGATTTAGAGATTTGCAAATTCCATATTCGGTATCGATTTATTCCATTCTCAAACGATTACGCATGTGATTAGCTTTTTATTCAATAAATTTTGCATGTGGCTTAGTAGTGTGATCGCCGATCGCCCCAATGCCTATTGTTTGTGAGATGAACCGGAAATAGATATTTGATTTTTGAGGTGTGCAAATTCACATATTGGCATTTCCTCGGGTGGTGGGGGCAGGTCTGGTGTTGTTGGCGGGAGGTCCCCCACATGCTTCTTTTGGGTTTTACCTAAGAGAAGCATTCCAGAGCCAACCAACACAGAAAATTTAGTTAGTTAGTTGGAGTTTAACGACGCTTTTCAGCACAATTATGGCTATGTCAGAGACGACAACACAGAAAAGATATTATACATATTGAGGTGCAAAATGTGAGGTATATTGTGCAGTGAAGTGTGATAGATTCTTGTTGTTGATGAAATGCTAGTAACGTTGTTGAAATCTGTTGCAGTAAGTTCATGGCGCTTGGTAGCAACAAAGGAAATGGCGCTGCTGATAGTGTGTTTTGCCTACACAGGTGAATTCAAGTGAAATATGTTTTTTGTTTAATGTTCATCGTTCACCAATGCATTTGATGAATGCTTTGTGCTAATTACACAACAATAACAACAACTGTTTTACGGCCATTATGTAGGTCAACTTGTGTTAGCTTTCGTCCTCAGTTAAGAGCTGAGGATTTTGATGGAGAAACGTTTTATCACCCGCATCTATTTGCTGACAGCAACTAGCGCATTCGTCAGAGAGAAGCTGCTAATGTTCTCCTCAGCAGTGCTACATGCACTGTCTCAGTACGTCAAATGCATAATTATGTAAAGAAATGGATAGTAAACTAACACTGTGATAATGCTGTGTTGAAAGCTGAAGCTGTTAAGTTTGTTCATTTTTGCCAGTGGATTGTGATGTTCATGAAAGGTTTGGAATTATCTTTCTGGAGTGCTGTTTTCATCACGTCCGTTGGACACATAGACACATTTCCATCTGCAAAACGGCTAACTGGTCTTTGTGGAATGTTTGTTGGAGCTGGTGAAATTCTTGGTTTGTACATCTTTGTTTTTTTATATTTCAGTGTGTATTGTAGCAAATAATAGTTATTGTTGATAGTTCTTGACATAGTTTGGTAGTTGTCATTGTGTATTCTTGTCTCGTTTCAGTTCTGTGATAACAGCAAGCTTGGTCTTCTCCAATTCACCCCAGGATAAATGCTACTGAAACCTACATGTGTATTTGAAGGCAACAGGAAAGGATTACGATTACTGCAGAAAATGTCTTCCATCACATATGGGTTTATCTGAGCCACTGGTCAGTGTAGTGTAATTAAATGATGTTAAAATGCAGACTTTTTATGTTCCGACTGATTGGCTGCTGCTGCTGCTGTTACAGTCTGTCATGCTGGTACCAGATACTTTGCTCATGAAAAGACAGTGTGTTTATCATCATCAAAGAATTACGTGCATGGTTCTATACTGGTTAAAAAATCTAAATATAAAATCTATTGACCTTTCATATGATTTTTCAGTACTCACCATTGTTTATGTACCACTTATCCCAAAAGTTTGCTTCTGAAATAAGTACAGGAAGAAAGCCGACCGGGACTGGCTAACGGAGGTTCACTGGAAAATGACCATTAACAAGGAAGCGGTGTTGGTGATTATTTAGTGAATTTTTTCATACATACACGTATATAAGCTAAGTTACTTATTTTGCTGTTAGCTTTTGACAGCATTTTAATATAAATTAACTGTTCAGAACTGTCATATGTTTTGTGTATATTAGTAACATATAATGTCTGTAATACTAATATAACTGTCTTATGTGAATGTGTGTGTATGTCTTAGCGGGTTTACTATTTGGCATTCTGGGCAATTTTGCAAAACAAAGACGACCTGGCCGAGACTCGGTCTTGCTTATCGGTTACATTACACATATGGTCACGTTTTACCTGATATTTATTACATTTCCGGCTGATTCACCGTTACAGGAGTCAGAAATGAAGCCATATTACACAACAAGGTATGTCTAATTACCTCGGCCACTTTTGACAATGTACTGTTTTCTCTGCTATTTTTTTGATTGTTTGTGAATAGGATAACTAAGGAAGTTTTGCTATTTTGATCAAATCTCTCTATGTCTCGGAAACGTTACAAGATAAAAATCTAGCTACTTATGGTGACAATGCCGTTGACCATGAGTCAACCATGACTGCCTATAACCACCCATGTTTGTAAATATGGGAAGGAAGCTCGTAAGTAACTTTGCCACAGTCATAAATACAAAAGGTCAGGCGTCTGTCAGGTTGGTAATTACGTGTTAAGTGCCAACATTCTAGCTATATTTGATGTACTTTGCATTTAGTATCGTCATTGGAATATGCTTATTAAGAGCAAAAAATACAAGCAGTTGTCGTTGGATATATTTTTATCACTGTGGGTTCGTGGAGTAAGGCTTTAGTGACCAATGGGTAGTCGGTATGCATACAGTGCTTTGATGTTATTGGTTGGGCATCGTTCGTTCGTTATTGCAGGCAGGGATCCAGCCTACTCTGGACCCCAGTACTGAGACCAGTGCGCCAGTCCAGGGAGAGGAGGGGAATCGGTAGGTGTGTGCGGTGTATGTATGCGTCGTATAGGGTGGAAGAAGGCTTAAGTAGACGTGAGCAGCTTGTCGGGTATTTCTAAGTGCGCCCCCTCTAGGCGTGACCTACTGACTGGCTAAGCCCGGACTGGCACTTCTTCCTTCTTCAGCGCCTAGCCAGGAGACTTAGCCACATCTATCTGCTTTAGCTCTCATGTCAGCGCGGCTGATACTTTGACGCTGCTAATCAAGGCATCAGCAACGGTCACATTTATAGAGGACACCGTCAAACCCTATTGTCTGCCCGGGATTAACTCCCTGATCATCATGTGCATAGGAATTATTAGAAATTATTCTTTGGTAGGCGGACGCACCCTGGCTGAGGCACGAACCCAGGCCACTGACCGCCTTACGCTCTACTGTACATGGCGGCCGAGTGCGGTAGCCACTCGGCCACATGGGCAGGTCTTGGTTGGGCATCTGGACTGTACAAAACAAATTATCCCAAAGGTTGTTTTTTTGGATAATCCAATTCAACCTTATGCAACTCTAGGAGAGAAGCCCAGTTAGTGTGATGGCGTAGTCAGATTGTATTGCAGATATTATAGATTGAGACTGCTTTGTCTGTGTTGAATCAACAGGCAATTTGTTGTGTACATTTGTTCATTTCTTCTGGGATTTGGTGATAGTTGCTACAATACTCAGGTCTCACGTTTGTTGCTGTTCTTTTGTGTTCATAACAGTAACTGTTAATTTCAGCTCTTTTAACACAGCATTGCTTTTGAATTAGAATTTACAGTTACCAGTAAATGACATTCTCTTGTCTGTGGTATGGTTATACTGAGATATTTGCACATTGCAGTGTGTTGCTTTATGTAATTATAGAAATATTTGCTGACTTATTTACTTGTACAGATTTATCCGATTATTGCTGCACTTTTTGCTACCAACAGTGCATCAGCGTTTGCTTTCTTCAAATTTATACAGGTTGGTTAATTTTGTCTTTTAATGCACAGGAAACATTCTGGACATTTTTTTTTGCATTTCTTGTCTTTTTTGCTGTGGGATGAGTGAGCACAGCATTGCGTATGCTATGCTGTGTGTCTGTCTGTCACAACAGTTACTGGTATTGTATTGTGTCAAAATAGCAGAGGCAGTGGTCAAACAGGCAAGACTGTTTGAAGCCCAGGGAGCAGTTTACTCACACCAAGTATGAGTCAGATTTCTGTGGGGATCCCTCGTCAGGAACAAAAAATACAAGATGATGTGGTAATGTGGTGATTTTCACACCGAGATGTGCTTATATTGCATAAGCTGTTTAAGATGACGACAAATTTGGTATAAAACAGGAACTTTAATTACATTAGAGGCCTGTATAGAGTTGAATAGATAGGGTCCCACAGGGCCCTGGCCTCGTGGCCCCATAATGTTTAGGACTAAGGTGATGGGTAAACTGTGGGGATGGGGCGAGCCGTAAATGTGGTCTCACCAATCACTTTGTGAATGTAGCAGGGGCAAGTCAAAGCCATGGACAGCGTCGCGGGGGCGGAATGGTAACCAATGACCCCGCATGTACTCTGGTCTATGATCTATATTTACAGCGATACTATGTGCTGTGTGATGATATCTCTTTATTAGACAACAAATGACAAACGCAAATGTTATAGCCTAAAAAAGCTACACTAGATACAATAAAAACACAATTATTATAGGAAACAAAATAGACATCTGGGAATAAAGGAGTGCTTGCAAAGGTTATTTTGGCATACAAGGAGTGCATAACAATGTCCTCTGGGATGTAGGCCAAAGTGCTGTTTTTCTGGTGGAAGTAGGTGTG
>Ga0209363_1000551_pt1 | contig 15058 bp, 13 predicted proteins | sample WorMetexBAHAMAS3_FD_187385 | JGI IMG/M metagenome (GOLD analysis project Ga0209363, IMG submission 187385) | Marine gutless worms symbiont microbial communities from Max Planck institute for Marine Microbiology, Germany - Inanidrilus exumae... | ecosystem: Host-associated > Annelida > Digestive... | reverse complement strand
CTTTGTTACTGCCCACTAACAGAAACACTGCGGAGGACTTTTAGGTTTTCAGATGTTACTACAACACCCCAAGCCATGTAATGCTATAGGGTAAAACCCAAGTCTTCAGCAGTGTTCCTGTTCTTAGACAGTAGCATGGTTTTATCACATTTTTCATGAGCACATAACAGCAGTGTGGTTAAGCAGCCTTTAGGTCCAGAGGATAATGTAATGAAAAGGTTAATACTGAAAACTAAAACTTATTTTTATTGCATAATAGTTCACTTTGACAGGCCGATTTCGTAATGCACCATCCTTAACAAGCAATGTGACAGCAGTATGAAGAATATCTGTAAGTAAGAACAACGATTAACGTGTCCGTAATGACGAGTGTCACTTCGCAGGCGTATCGAGTTATTTCATTTACTGTAAACGATAACGGACCATGGCAAATGCTAGGCAATAAAGCAAGGTGGCAAGGGTCTGAAAAACCACATTCTACAGCAGACTACAGTTTAATCCACTGCTGTCCGCATTATGCTGCAAACACTGCATATCTAGTCTAAAATGCTGCAGGGTAGACATCAGTATGTTGTTGACCTGACAATAACAAACACTTGAAGTTCAGCAGTAGCACTTAGTACTACACGTATTTCATGTTACTTCATGGAAGAACAATGCCAGTTCAGAAATAACCACATAAATGTCATAAAACTGGGGAACAAACAATACTGCTACCTTACCGATACCTTTGCCCATAAAATGATACAAATATCGAGACTAGATTAACGTCATGGCTAAAGTAGAAAATGACGTATCATTGACTTCGTGAAGTCTTATTGAAAAGTAATGCGTCTAATAACAGAAGATGCAATGATGTTAACTATTGTTCTCAGTTACTTCGCCCCTGGTAGGGGTGTGAATTATTGTGATCACTGTGTCTGTCTGTCTGCTCTCATATCTCTTAAAAACACTCCAAATTTCACCAAATTTTCTGTATGTGTTACCTGTGCCAGTGGCTCGGTCCTCTGGCAGCATTGCAATGTTATCTACTTTCAGTTTTGTTGATGACGTCACGTTTCAACAATGTAGCAAATGGGCCAGAATCAAAGACTGTTTCGTCCACTTCCCCAGGTGGCACCAGGGGCGATGTCTGCCGTCTCCATCTGCATCTGCATCTTGTTGCACAAATGCAGACTGAATGTAATTGTCAAAGATCGACTCAGTATGACTATTATACTGGAGAATGCTGAAAATGCAGTCACTGAAACATGACCAATGAGTGACTGAGGGCCGTTTTTTCCACCGCAAATTAATCTCTCTCATTAACTTAATCACAAATTACATTCGGCAGATAATTGTCGATTAACTCAAATGTCGTTTTTACACCACCAGTTAATGGTCAATCGTCAATTAAATCGTCCATTATCTTAATTGCCGATTTGCCAAATAACTCGTTAATGGCCGATTAACAATGACGGATATGGAGTTTTTTTTGCTTTTTCTACGTCTTATCTGCATGTTTTTTTCTGTCTTTTGTTCTTTCTCTGTCTTTCATGTAGCAAGTTAGGTTAATTTGAGCGAAGCGAATGCGTCGTTTTGCCATGGAGGAATCCGTTTCAGGAATATGATGATACTAAATGCCGCCAGTGCTTCGAAGTTTGCCGTCACGAAACTGCTGGACGAGATACATCATGTTGGCAAATATCACGAATGGGTCGTTCTGCGATTACATAATCTGTGAAGCCGTGAAACGTCCTAAGCGACGACGGCTGTGTAAACACATCGGACGGCGATGTCACTGCAGCGCTGTTCAATTTAGGTCACTCCGACAGCCAATCAGAGAAGACGAGTTAATCCAGCATTAGCTAATCAGTTAATCGCTGATTAAATGCGACCATTAAATTAATCAGATATTACGAAATCAGAGATTAAAGTTGATTTAATTTGCGGTGGAAGAATCGGCCCTGAGTGGGTGAAGAAGTGAGTGAAATGGTGCAGTCAGGTGACAGGGTATGTTTATTAGTTCTGAGGACAGTCATCCGATCTTCGGATGCTGTACTCTAACTTCAAACGATGAAACCGCACAAAAACTTAATGATTAGCTGGCCAATGCTGCAGTATGCTCCCACCTCCTTCCTTTTGTACCACTCCATCTTGCTGTGACTCCATACTGGCATGAAGCACAACTTTAGTGCGTCACTGCCTGCTGAATGTCTGTTTACACTTACAGACATATGCAAAGCTGTAAAGGGCATTCAAAGTATCATCACAGTATTTAACGTAGTATCAGTCAATACCAATACCATCTAATACCACTAATATCAGCCAATACCAGTATTTTTCGTTCACTGGATAAAACCAAATTGAAAATCGCTGAACAATTAAACACATCACATGTCTGAAATGACAAGAATGTCACACTTAGCTGTTCTATGCACACTTAGCTGTGCATAGAACAGCATCAGATGCTGTGTCAAATATCTGCAGTGAGATCAGTAAAGTATTGAAACCAATGACAAAGCTATGTTTGTAACACACAGTTAACACGCAACTGAATTATTATGATTATTACAAATACTATTATTCAACATTTGTTGCTTTAGCTACAAAATGAGGTATGACAAATTGCAGGAAATTAAAAAATAAATTAGCCCCATACGGGACTGACGGTCGACTCTTCGTAACTGACGTTTGTGCCTACGTCACGTGACACAAAAACTAGGAAAAAATATTTTAAAAATCCGGCCCGATGAAATTTAGATATTGTGCCCTAGTTTAAGAATCCGTGGTCAGTTGCCAGCTCCTTTTGTAAATGGCGGAGGAGAGAGCTTTTGAAAATGACTGGATTTCCAACTTTGAAGGGCTCGTGACCTTGACCTTGGATCGGGCCATATCGCATGCTGTCATACATCGCTCATCAACCTCTACCTACACGCCAAATTTCATTGAAATAGAAGAAACGTTTTGTGGACGGATGGACGTACAGACAGATTCATGGACAGACATTTGAGACCAGCTTTATTGGTCGACTCTGTTGAAGAATCAACCTAATAATCAGAAATTGCACAAAATTGAATCATACTACAACAGAAATATGAAAACTTTGTTTAATGCATTTTCAATCTGCTTTCAGGTGGCATACAGTGTACACAAAAAGTTAATACTGAACACAAAAAAACTAAAATTTGATTTGAATAAATTGGGTAGTGACTAGCCAGCTCACATCTAACTGCCAAGCTTTGCTCCTGAGATCACAATATATACAACGATATAATATAAATGCTCGTGCATGAGCACGAGTCAAATGACAACAAACAACACAATTCAAGCTTGTCGTAATGCAATAATTACATACTCCTATATTGAACACAATCCACACCTATCCATACGTTGCACAGTAGACTTTAAGTGGGTACGTCGGGGTATTATAGGTACGCCTGGATGTCTGGTGATCTGAAGCACTTTTGTAAATGCAAATAACATATTTTAAGGCAAGTTGAAAATAAATACAAAATATATAATGCTGCCATAAATCCACCACATGCAGTGCACATAGTCCTCTAGACTCCGTGTAATTTGTCACACAATCTAAGACAAGGCTAAGCAAGCATTATGGCTTCACTAACATTGTCACATAAAACCACACTTTCATTATGCATGATTAAGCTGCGCATACGCGAAGACCAGTTTTGATAGTGGACATGGCCTGGCATATGTGGTTTGTAGGGTTCTGCTGCCTATGAACCTACACATAATGAACATAATGAAATAACATTATAATTAGCATTAACCAAAATAACTAGTATTTGTGTTATTCAAGCCCTCTACTACTGATATTTGTGGCAGTGAAAATTAATGACAAATGCTTGATGTCCAGGTTAGGAAGCGAAATTAATTTGAACTCAAGGGACTATATTATTTTTCAGAAGATAAATTATATGATTCTGAATATGTCCAGTGTGCTCAGCAATCATATAGGGGTTGGTTGGTTAGGGCTTAACTGCACTTTCAACATTATCTAGGTCATATCAAGCTTCTGGGGCAATAATAAATTGTGAAAAATTACATTTTAACAAATGAAAATCTTGAATAGGGTAACTGGGAATTTTACCATAAATGCCCTGGATGGCCTTGACAAATGATGACGTTGTTGTTTTATTTCGTCACTTTTCTTCCAAGATGAGACACAAAGACAAATTCATCTCAGCTTTTCTTTAACTGGCCATATATTGCGGCCATGAACTAAACCCATACAGAAATGATGACTAGACTTGATACGCAGTTGCTGTACAAATACCATGCTACAACTCAACTGTGATATGAACTGTGGGACACCAAATACTATGAAGTATAGAGAAAAATCAGCAAGCCATGTATTACGATATGATACATTAATATCTTCCCAAACGCTGTCGGATAGCTTAATCTGCACCACATTATCACCACATAAACAGAAAGATAATGAAAAGAAATAAAAACGAAAACCAGTATAGCCTCAGAAGAAACTTCCAAATAATAGTCCATGGGGGTCAGTCCTGACAGAAGAAGGGAGTCTACAGTGGGAAGGATTTGTGAAAGAGGCAGGCTTTAAGTACAAAGTATCTATCACCATAATCGACTAGTAGCATAGCAACTAGCAACACTGACATAATGCAGCAAATAAACTATTCTCTGGACTAGCTAGACGGCCAAGGGGCATAGGCCACAATCATTCCAGGAAAAAACCTGCGATATACACCATGTGAGTTGATAGAATTTTGTTTTTAAATAACTGTTTTACATTTGGTTTGACACCTATATTAGACCGAGTTATAGTAAGTCCTATACCCCTTTATACATCACTATGGACAAGCCAAAACGAAAATTATGGCTACACAAAGATTTGGCACGCTACTCTGCTGGCTGTTCAAACATAGAATCGGAATTCTCATCAATATCCTGATTAAGAAGGTCGTACGTCCCTGAACGACGCAAATTTACCGACTGATTTCCAGATCTCTGCACTGGTAGCGTGCTTTTCTTTGGCCGCAGGACTACTGCAGATGTGGGTCTAAGAGAGCTTGATGATGTGGGAGATGGAGCTTTAGAAGTACGGTCACCGGTTGGGGAGCGGCTTAGGGAACGACGTGGTGTGTCTGGCATCGGATCACCCTGTGACAGCCGCCACATCAATTCCTCCTTGTCCATTGACAGACGCTTGTTTGCCTTGGACTCCCGCTCGTACTTTCGCAACAGCTGTTGGAACTTTTCTGTCAGTTGCCTGCACACGGACACATTAATGACCTGCATGAAACACATACTCAAACCACACTGCTCATTCAGTGACCAGTGTCCTGTCACGTTTCTTCAACGCCGACAGAAGAAGAGTCGACCTAAAAACAGATGGTGTGAGCTGGTACTGGTGTTTAGTTCTACCGGAATTGAAACATTACTCAGTGTTCAACAATAATTCACAAGCTATTTATGCAGAACCAAAACACCAACTTTTCATAGTCAGATCGAATGTCGACGATGGCTTCCAAGTTTTCAACTTTCTGCTGAAGTCGTTTTATCGTCTCTCGTGCAGTAGGAAGCTCCTCCAACTGTCAACACACGGCTGATTACACCAATGCACATTCACACTGCCATCTCTCTAGCAGCACCACTTGTAGATTCTGCTATGATTATTACATTTATACTAACTTAGTTAGTTTGAGTTTAACGTCCCTTTTCAGCACAAATAACAGAGACAAAAGGTCAGGGTAGAGAGCAATCCCTACCCAGTGAAGGAAGCCCAGCGATATATTAGCCTCAACCCTGACTGCCTTTTCGTTCAGCAGCCACCCAAAAGGGAAAAGGATCGAGAGGCTCATTTAAATTATTACGCTACTGCCAACAACAGGGGGAGACAACTATCACACTACAAGACAAAACTAAATCAAATACGACAAAAACAAGCATGCACCCTTAACTAAAAATGCATATAACACAAGATCAACACCCAAATGTCTAAAGCCAGGTTTAGTTGCCTCCTACGACATCCGGCCTGGAAACGGAGTTGGACTAATCTGATAGAATGAGAAGGGATGGAAAAGCAAGAAAATAGATGAAGTGAGTAAAAAATGAAAAGTAAGAGATTCTAAAAGAGAGTAGAAGGTGGGAAAGTGAAGGGATGAGGGGGGATTGCCCCGGGCCCACGCGAATTTATACGAGCTGGTAAACTTGTAACAAGTTAAAATCTATGCACATCACTGCTACATGTACACTGCAGACAAACTACTTATACAGTTTCTATGTGCTGCACCCAGCAACAAGAAATAAGCAATTGTAATAAAAAAGAATGACATTCTTTACAAACATTACGGTAGTCCTACATATGTATTCTGCATAGAACACCAACAATGCAAGGTACAGATGGGAAGCAGTTGTAAATACACAACATGTCATCAGTTAGACTAAATAACAAAGACCAGGTGTCACAGAGACCACACGGCACTCTATATATAAATTTTGAAACCTGTATGAACTTATTCTAGGCTACGAGACAAATGACAGCGATAGCTGGTGAATTTATCATCATCTGCAACAGTAGCGGTTAATTCTTAACACATGACAGACGACTCTTTCCAGGCAACTGACTGCACTGCCACTGACTGACAACCAAAGTATACAAAGCACAGAGAATTAGTGCAATGAACCTCTCGCTTGCACTCCAAGTTGCGCTGTCTCACATCATGCAGTTCACCATTCCTCAGCTCAAGCACGGCTTTCAGACTGTCGATCTCCTGAGCATAAGCAGCCAGAGCCGACTGGATCCTCATCTCCGAGTCATGCTGGCATGCCTCCATGTAGGTCTTCTCTCGACGCCGAAGCTCCTCACCTTCCGTCCGCAAGAACTCCACTTTCTCCTGAAGAACATTTCATGCCGAACACTTTACTAAAAATATGCACATGTGAACCACCAAATTAAATCCTACAATTCAATACAATGTAACACAATATTAATATCTGTATAGCACTGTGAACTCCAACAGAGGTCTTGAAAGATCTACTGAAACCAACAGTCATGCTCTGAGTTTACAATAACTGAAATTTTAGACTCTAAATATTGCCACTGAACGTTCATAACAAAGAAGTAACCTTTTATGGCACTTACCGATAAAGAAACCTTTATGAGCTCAAACCGTTCCGTTATTTCAGCCAACTGCTGCTCATGTCGACTTTGCAGTTCTACATTACATTCAGCAAAATCAACTTACATATCTTTCCCCTTTTAGACAGCGACAGTGGAAAAACAGTTGTCAAAGCTTGTAAGTCAGCAAACATACAATATTTACTTTTGCTGAACAACAGTCACCACCAGAATAAACACCATCTACTTTGTAACTGAGATTATTATTATTATTATACTGTCAAGGTGGTTGAAACAGAGGGTTTAATGATGAAAGCAGAAATAATGTGCATACCAGCCAGCTCACACTCATGTTTCTGTCTCATACTATCTAGTCGAGAATGCGTTTCACTTTCTTTGCCAGAAAGTTGCTCATCAAAATTCTGCTGCATGTCAGACATCTGCGGATGAAACAACAATGGCCAATAATGATAATAATACTACAAATAATAAGTTAGTAAGTAAATTTATAGAGCGCGGTTATCAACGTTAAAAACGCATGCAATGCGCTTTATTTTACTGACAGCCAACATAATAGCAGCGATGACAACTGGCAAGACAATAGGCAGATGACAGGATTGAATCACATGAGTGACTTCCCTGACTGGCATCACAAAGCGCATCCAGCCACGTAAATACTGCGCATCTGTCAGGATCAAGCAAAACTAGTTCACCTGGCATGTAAGTAAGTAAGTAAACAGTGTATAGCAGTTAGCATCAACTTAGCTTTCACCACTATGGAAAACTCACATGCCATATGGGATCACACAGTGTTACCTGCCACCCAGCCTTTACCCCAGCCGAAGCAGGTACTTGATTTAACGACCCTGGAGGGATGCAAGGCTGAGTTGACCTATGTTACGTGAAAGCGGACCGGCCGGGAATTGAACCCGCGACCGGTAAATTGCAACTCCAATGCCCTACCACTTGAGCGTGGAGTGTGTGTGTCCATTATAAACACAAACTAAAAATTCTGACAAGCAAGATATTTGGCAAGCACATTCACCAATCATGCTGTTTCAAAAATGGTTACAAACTGCAACAGTTAATTTACAAAATCAGTCGTCAAAGAAACGACCGCCTGCATTGCTGACTCAGTTGTGACTTCTGTGTTTACCTTACAAATATTCACATTGTTACCCATGTCAATGCCAGTCACGTGGATGGAGTTTTCAGTGGCATTTGTGTTTGTTTTCCTGTTTTTCTACACAATATTTCAACAGGTCTCCGCTGCAGCTGACAGACCCATGTGACACAGTGCCTCGCGCCCACCGTGCCGTACACAGATGTCTGACGGTCAGTGTGATAAACTTGTGACCAACTACGGTCACCAGTTTACCACACTGACCATCCACCTAAGTTGACAGCACATGAGACGATTAGCCATTCCAGAGAATGCAGAGATGGTTAATGCCCACCAAAATTTAAATGGTTCACGTGATCTAACCACGCCCCTTTCAGGGACGTTTTGCCATTCGTGGGCTAGCACTTGCTACCGCCAACCTACCTACTAAATTTGAAGTCTATCTCCCCTCACTACAAAGATAAGAAAGGCGATATAAAATGTCAAAAATGCGGTGGTTTGGGTAGGAAGTCACTCAAGGTCACTGAAAATAGCACCATTCGATAGAGCACATATGAGTTCCTATTAGTGTTCCATAGTAACTATGTCCCCATCTTGTACAGCATTCACCCCAAATTTTGCAGAGCCCCAAGCTGTAAAACTACTGATTGGATCCACAAAGTTCAAAACCATATGGACTCCTCTACCAGCATTGTGAGTTTGGTGGAAAATGGACAAAGAGACAAAAGAGTCTGACATTTTTGTTCAACTGTCATGCTTTTGCCACTCGACTCGCCACTTAGCAGTGGTGGGTTGCTTCAACAAGAAATGGCACATGTGTATAGCCTGCAAATTATACCTTTATAGTTATTTATAAAGGACTAGCAGTAGCAGACGGCCAGCGGTATTTCTATTGAGAATTTAACTGTGTTGATGACTCGTTGCAATGACCATGGAACAACCAGACTGTCAAAAGCAGAAAATCAACAAAACAAGCATCACACCTGTCGGTGATATGAAGCTTCAAGGAGAGTTATATGCTCCGAATGCTGCTTAGACACTACAAAATAACATCAGCACATACATTATAGTACACTGAATACTGATGCAGGTTTAATCAGTATACAGAAACAGACAAGTATTTCACCCTGATCACCAAACTTAATACTTTCAATATTTTACATCAACAATCAGATATTATCTAAGAACTAGAATGTTGCTGATCCGTCAGCTGGTCAATTATTTACACTGGACATAATGAAACTGTTTGCATTCACTGCAGACGATGACATTTATTTTCCATTTTAAAAATTAGCCACCAGAGGTAGTTCTAAATATCACCCAAATTAAGGATTGGGGTCAGTTATGGTTAGCAACTATGTTTAGATTGTGACTGCATAATAACTATGGACATTTAGTTTTATTATAGCTAGCTGTCAGGCACCACACAGGGACCAAGGAGTCCAGAGATAAAACTGATGAGGACAAGAGTGATCGTATTTTCACTAGAATTGCTACATTACTCTAGCAGTGACAGAAACATTATTCACATCTGTGCAGTGCATCTTCATTGCGTTCGTTCAACTCCATCTCCAGCTGCTGCAACTCAGACTGACGTGTCGCAGTCAGCTGCTCTCTCTGTTCTTCTGTGGTTTGTTTCTGCAGCTGAATCTCACTGATCAAAGCATCTCTCTGCTTCACGTACTCCTCTACATCACACAGCCAGCTCAGCAGTTGAGCTTAGCAGGTCACGGTGAGGAGGACTGAGCCATGGCTATAGGCAACATGCACAACAAATATGTTAAGGATCGCGCATGTGGTTTGGGAGATATGCTCGAGGACAGACAGGCACACATACACACAGAGACATACTCATTACAATACTTTGCCACAGGCGAGGTAACAATCCCATTTTAGGATAATTCCAGATTAGTGATGCTAACTCGTTTGTCAGACTAAACTATAGGTATGCAATGCATACAGACACACGAAGCACATCAAGCAAGCAGCAATAGACAAACTGCAACTGCAACATCATGACTTACAAATGCACATTATGTAGAGTACAGCATCCATTAACTGAAACAAATACAAACCAAGTTGGATGCTTGCAGCATCGAGCTGTTTCGTCAGCTGATTTAGTTGATCAGTGAAATGCTTTTCGTTGCCCATTTCCTGCTGACAAAGTATATAATACACACAACTCACTTGCTCAATGGCTGTGATACTGAACCAACGCTGTTATGAGTGGCAGATGAACTTACTACTATCACTAGTTGTTTGTTTAAACTAACATAAAAATACAAAAGTGGTAAACCTAAACAAACATACAAAAATGATATCTAAACCTAAACCAACACGCAAGTTTAAAAACTGTTCATATATGTGTGTGCATATTATTTTGCACAACTGTCGTACAAAATACAGCACAGACAGTTCTGATTATTTTGCCTCCTAACCTCCAGACAATCATCAAAGCTCAGATGCTGTTTATTGGAGGGGAGGGGTATGTCAATCACACAAAATAATCCATTGGATCTCAATCTTTTTGAGCCACCTACTAACGGCCGAGGGAAGGGATGCCACAAGTATGATCAATGTACCTGTTTGACAAGGTACTGAACGACGATCGTCATTGCTTCAAACCACTTCGTCCTCTCACACAGAGCTGCGGAGACAGCCGACAGGTGCTTGGATGTCGACTCACAGACAGCTTCCAAACGACCAATCTCACACGACGTGCGCTCATCAGCAATGGAGTTGGACACCACATCAGGCTGCGGTGACTGCTTCATCAGATGAGATGACGTTGCACTTCTTGAAGACGGCACAGCACCTGCATACAGGTATACACATAATAAAAATATGCATTTCTATCCTGCAGAAAGGTCATTAACATCAGAAACTAATAGTTATTACAGAGCAAATAGGCCACTAATTATAACTATCCCACCATAATATTGTTATGACAAAGCTATCGGATTTGAAATCTCGATTGACACGTCTCGGGCATTAGTGTGATGAGCTTCTACTGGCTACGCCAGCTCCGCTAAGTTCACCGTTCACTTAATGCCGAATAGGTAGCAACACTCGTTCATGCGTTTGTGCGCAACCGGATTGATTGCTGTAATACTATGCTTGCCGCAATGACAAAAGTTATCAAAGACAAGTTGCAGAGAGTGTTGAATACTGCTGCCCACATTCTGAGGGCACCAACAAGTTCAGTACTGGTCTAAAGCGACTGCTGCACAATGAATTACATTGGCTTGATGTCCCTGATCGAGTCATGTACAAACTTGGCGTTGTGATGTTTCGCTGTCTGCATAGCCAGTCACCACTTCACCTCTTGGATTACTATCGACCAGTTACTGACATGGCATCTCGGGAGCATCTACGATCAGTCAGCCACCATCTCTTCCATGTGCCACGGTATCGAATTGACACGTATGGCTGACAAGCTTTTGCTGTGGCTGGACTGTCAGCTTGGAACTCTTTCCTAGACTATCTCCGGGCGTGTGATTGCAGTGCTACCAGTTTCAAACATTTGCTAAAGACGTACTTGTTTGCACAGTAAAGAACATTTAAGAGCATTAGTGGTAGGCTTTGCTTGTGATGACGCACTTTATAAATTGACATTTATATTAATTACATTACATGACATTTCTAAAAGAATAAACTTCTCACTTTTGCTGGACTTTGGAGTGTCCTTGGCCGACGTTTTTGGAGCCGATGCAGGTCTTGATGGTAACGTGTTAGTGCGGGAAAGTGATCCACGTGTAGATGTAGTTGCAGTGGTAGAACGATTTGTTGTCACCATGGCAACGCTGGCTCGACGGCTCTCTGTCACATACAATATGTACAAAGATATGCTTACTCAACGTAATCAAAAATGGCGCTATTTGATAGGCCACACATCATTTCCTATTAGTGACTGTTACTAAAGACAACATCTTTAGGTTGCACCAATTCCCAGATATTATGATTCTAGCTTCACGTGCTCCAAAGATATGAAGGAATACTCAGATAAGGGTGACTTGGTTGTTAGGGTCACTCAAGGTCATCAGCAATGTCACCGTTTGATAGAACGCATATGATTTCCTATTCACCTTTTGTAGAAACAATGTGTCTATCTCATACTGTTTGTATGACTGTCAGTTATGTGTGGAACGTCACAAATTTTTCCTACCCACTGCGGGTGCCAAATACACACTTGGCACCCCAGTGGGGGTGACGCCATGGAAATTTCAACACCATGTTTGGCGTCAGAAAACCAGAGTCCAAAGGCAACCATGCGACACTGTCTGCATGATGATATGTTTAGCCACTTTGCAGGATGGATGGACAGATAGACACAGGGCAGAGAGCAAGTTATAGTACTTGCCATCCATTCGTTTGATCTCTAAATGGACAGGGCCATGACATGGCTACCGGTGCATGATGTGTGAGTGAGTTAATGATCAAAAGTACATTACACAGTAGGCTAGTCTTACTAAGCAAGTGAGTGACAGACAACCAGAGTCATAATAAGTAAAAACGTGTCCAATGTAATTTGGCAAAGGTCGCATTGCCGACTTTTCACTGCTTGCAGCTGCAAATAAATTTGTCCGTATCTTGACCCCAATTTAATACATGATTCCTTGGGCCCACCAGAGCCAGCCTCTCCCAAAACGGTTTCTCGACTGATTCAGCCATTTTTGCACAGTACATCCGTGTAATCACACACAGGCAGACCATGCTGTGTGCGACATCTGTAGCAAAAGGCCACATCTTATGCACCGAATACATACACAATACAGGTACACAATAATGCAAAAAATCAACCCCAACACAGACAAACTGGCCCTAATTACAACAGCATATCAGAACTTAAATTAACAACTTATAAATACTGCTCATGTGTGTTCATATCACTGTACACAAGAGGGTACAGCGTCAGAACTGTTCTGTGTGTTACACAATGCAGCACAGAACAGTGCTTCCTTCTTATCATGGTTCACATGCTGTCTATTAGATGGGATCATGCGCATGATTGAAATTTAAACCTAAACCAATATGCAGGTTTAAGAAATCTTCACATGCGTGCGTGCGTAACTGCGTATCAATATGCACAAGTGTCGTACACAATACAGCATGATAATTTTCCCCTCTAACACACAAAGTAACATTACTTTGAAGATAAGTAAATGAACAGATGGTCCCAAACTCAATACTGAATGATGGGACAATACAGGTGACATGTGTCATAGTCCAGGCGGTAAGCTGCTATTACCTTCCACCAGGCCGCGGTCACCTACCAAGCTGCATAGTGTAACTGCACTCTGGTCAGCAGCAAACTACTCTTGTTAACAATGGCATTTGCAACTTGTTGCTAAATGGACAAAAACAAAAATGCAGCTGAAACCTGTCTGAGGCCCAATCTTCTGTGCATCAGCGACCGATCCACGTTTTGCTGTAAGGACTTTCTTGACAGCTGTTGTTTCCGAGGTAACAGTACCACGTCGAGACGGTGTACCAGCAGATTTCTACACATTATTCACCATCAACTTGCAAGGACAAGAAGCTCAGCTATCGCTGAGAGACCCACGCGACGCTCTGTATTAGTTGTGAGATGCTGTTCTACTATTGTATGCATTATGCGTTCATATCGCGTGTCAGTCGGAGCAGCAATTTCAGCTATTGCCACGTTTTATTCCGCTACCTGCATAGTTTTGTACATGCATCATTGCAGTAAGCTTAGCTACCACACAGCATGCATGCGATGCTCTGTGTCTCATACATAAGTAAGCCATGGGTGTCATCAACAGATTTTCATACGACCATCCTTGTTGATACCAACCGGACCGTAACTGTGATCAACAGAGTGTGAATACCACCAAAGTTGTTGATGACACAGCGTCTTCCTCCACCAGCACACTGTCATGGAAGTGGATCACTGTGGCTGATGAAGACAAATGTTCGGCAGTAAGGTGTCTGAGTTAGAGAACTCACGACCGGTCGAAAAACTTTTTTACCTACCCAACATATATTTGGCGCCCCCAATGGAAGTGATCCCATCGGAATTTCATAGAGATCTTTTGCATCGTAAAACTGGAGTCCCTGAGCTATCTAGTGGCATTGTTTTCTGATATCCTACATTTAGCCATCTTAGTAGTACATGGACTTCTGATAAACAGATGGATGGACTCATGATGACAGGAAATACCGCACCAACATGGTGTCGCACACGTAAAAATTTGAAAGGCTTGCAGTAGGAATGTGGCACTTTATCTCTCAAATGCATAAATATACTACCGGTAGGTTCCCAATACTTTAGTTATGAGGAACTAGGCAAGGTGTATTGGCGTGCTCTTTTGAGGCTTGCATAGGCCTCTTAGCGATTTTATCCCATCAGGGGATGTGGGGTTGTGCATTGGGTGCATTTGAGACCTCAGCATAGATGGCAACGTCTCCCCGCAAAGAAGAAAGAAAGAAAGAAAGAAAAGGCACAGCCCTCAAGCCGACATACTGAGTAGAGAACGCCGTAATGACGAACGTGTTGAACACCCGGAATGCCAAACAGGCTTAACTAACTCTAGTAATCCTATACTAACTCTAATCCGTACTAAACCTAACCCTAAGCATAAACCCTGACCCTAACCAAGTCTGTTCGGCATTCCAGGCATTCGGCATTCTGGGCCACTCCAGACATACCTCACAGAATTCCGCATTTTACCCACAATTAGCCCCTTTTCACACTTGAAAGTTTCTTTTGAAGGTCGCTTTCGAAAGTCAACTTTCGAAACAAAAGCAATCATGCACTTGTAACGAAATGTAAACAAAATTAACCTAAGAAACTAAAGCCAGGTTTGCTCGCCTCCTACGAC
>Ga0209363_1000550_pt1 | contig 15080 bp, 7 predicted proteins | sample WorMetexBAHAMAS3_FD_187385 | JGI IMG/M metagenome (GOLD analysis project Ga0209363, IMG submission 187385) | Marine gutless worms symbiont microbial communities from Max Planck institute for Marine Microbiology, Germany - Inanidrilus exumae... | ecosystem: Host-associated > Annelida > Digestive... | reverse complement strand
CTTCATCTCTATAATAAGCAACAACTATATAACTAAAAATATAACTAACCCTAACCATACAGTGAATCATAACCGTAGATTTACGGTTAAAAGTGAAACACTGTAAAGTAAGAGCTGACGTAAAAATAAGTTAAATTTTCGTGCGGGGTATGTGGTCCGTACCACTGTGGGCCAAACGAATATTCAGGCACATAGTTACAACTCGAACCACTTCGTTGAATTAAACACTGAGCGGGACATCAGCACTGTTAAGGAAGCACCACAACAACATCTGGAGTTCGACAGTGATGCATTATTGCTCCTGCTCTGTTTTGTGTTGCCATTCACTGGATTATAGACCATATGGCCAACAAACCAGGGATATTTGTTGGAAACTCCCTGTTCACTGACCTCGTCTACGCAGATGACACAGCTCTACTGGTTCAGTCACCTACAGCTGCTGCCACTTGTCTGTCCTCTTTCAGCGAAGACGCATCCACACTATGTCTGCGTATTTCCTGGCCTAAGACAAAAGTCCAGAACGTTGGTGATGGCAGTCATACACCTGCTGACATCACCGTAGACGGTAACCTTGTGGAATGTGTGGAGAGTTTTGTTTACTTGGGCAGTGTCCAGCCCTCAGCCCTACCGGACATCAAGAGACGTATTGCCCTTGCTTCGTCTGTGATGGCATCTTTGTCCAAGATTTGGTGAGACAAGTGCCTATCACTGACTATCAAGATCAGGACATACAAGGCACTCATTCTCTCCACCCTCCTGTACACAGCAGAGACATGGACCGTGCGCACTGAAGATGCCAGGATCTTAGAAAGCTTTCATATGAAATGCCAGCGCCAGATACTTGGCATCAGATGGCAGGCCATGACCGTAACGCTGAAGTCACAATCCAGACCGGTCTCCCCCCCGGTGATTGATCACATCGTCAAACGCCGCAATGCTATTTTCGGTCAAATTGCCAGGATGCCGAGCAATGTCCCAGTACATCAGGCCCTAAGTTGCCAGGTCGACTTGTCTCTTGGTCGACCCCCTGATCGTTCGTGGAAGCGTCGTCCCAGTCGTCCTCCGAAACGATGGCTAAACCAAATCCGTGATGAGTGGTTCATCATATTCTGACTGTCGTACAGACGTAATATAGCACACTCCATCAGTGTGGCAAGTGTTATTATGCTTCCAATGCCCCCCAGCCGATGTGTGGAGAGACACTGTCAGACGCGGTCATCGTGGAGCGACGCAACGGTCCTCGACGACTACGTGTTAACGACGACGACGACAGTGGTAGGCATTAGCAGCTGCCATTCAAAAATAGTAATATCAGATACGCATAATGCATTCTAACAAATGTACATGCAGCAATCGAAATAACACATGTAGGAATAAAAGCAATTCGTTACAATAAAAATATGGTGTTTAAATAAAATGCAGTCATTGCAGTGACAAAATAAATGATAAAATATAAAATGATCAGAGCTTATCCATAAAAGACACTGTATGGTGGGGGAGTGGGTTGAGTTGAATGTGGTCAAAAGTGGACAAGGGATCAGGGAGGGTTTGATAGTGTGCTGGAGTTCCAACTTCTAATTTTGCTAATATGGGATGCATGCAGTTGATGTCTCAGTACTACTACATCCTATCTGCACCATTCGTGCCATAAGAAGATAACTGTAAACTTAAACATAGGACAGTTTCCTATGTATCCAGGACATGGAACACATAATACTTGTCTTTAGGACTAAATGTCAGAATTATTGATCATTTATAAATGAGTAGTTAGTGTGAGTATTTGCAAGGAATTAGATATGTAACATAGCATAACACTACAGAGTTGTGGTTATATGCAGTCTGCAGAGTATGCGAGGGAGTACATGTAATGACAAATGCAGGTAAAAGCAGACAAGGGTAAGGGAGGGTGTAAAAACTGAGGTAGATTATTCCAGATTTTAATAATCTTCATGCTGAGTGTTTTTCTTTGGTGATAATGAGATCTAAATTCTCATATCTCCTGTGGCTTCATGTCGTAGACTGTTTTTTGAGTGAATATTATGGATTATCCTATTGCATCGCATAGTAATCATATGAGCCGATACGAGTGCTAATGTCTATTTCAACTTGCTATGCAGTAACCATTATCCATAGCCAACTGACAAGATATTATTATTTTGTAGTTCCAAAGTTTACGTGTATACCTGTTAGTAGCAGTTATCTTAAAATTTACTTAAATTATGCATATTTCAGTAAGCAAAGCATTGTTAAACAATGATTAAGCAGTGTACATATGTTGTGTAATTGTGTATCACCGTAGAGTTGTTGTGTCATTGCAACATGCTGCCATGTCGGAAGCATAATAACACTTGCCACACTGATGGAATGTGCTATATTACGTCTGTACGACAGTCAGAATTCGATGAACCACTCATCACATTTGGGTTAGTGAACTACTGCTGTGTTTTGTCATTTAGATGCATGTCATGGCTTACTGTGGTCCTATGCATTGTGTGTCAAGAGTTTGACAGCTTTCATATAGTGGTGAAACAGACTGTCTGTTGCATCCAGTAAGCAACCAAATTGACATAGGCAGAAGCCTTTACAGTGCATTGTCTTTGACAGATTGATGCCATACTTTGTTATGTTGTGAGTTGTGTGACTGACAACATATTTTATGTATTGCATAATACTTGAGGGAATATTTTTATCAAGTATGTTAAGAGATAAATGGTAGTGTCGTCATGACCACCGAACTTTCACCGCCATCACAGTGGTTGGCTACCATCGAACCAATACTGCCATTGCAGTGTTTTACAGTGTTCTCGGTGGTCTTTCTGGGTACTGTGTCCTGAAAACTGCCCCTCACTATTCAGCAAAGCAGTAATAGTCATAGTCATAGACATAGTCGACTTATTAGCAATGGCGGTGGTGGTTGACGTGTGTTGTGATGAGGCGTGAGGGGAAGGGAACAGGACAGATTGATCGGCAATGCATGGTGCATACTGCATGCCCATAAAGGCCAGGCAGCATATCACATTAGGTAAATCAACTACATGGCCAAGTTTACAGCACATCAGAAATAGCTATCCAGATATCGATTAATAACCCTAGCTTTGACACTGATCAATATTCATCACCAGCATCGCCTGAGTTGCCAATTCCTGCCACTGTAACAGCACAACTGAATGATATCAGTTGCAGTCTCCATTTGTGAACTGGTGTGCTGTGTAAAATTTCTAAAGTGATCAAATTTACAGAGATTTGCCTGCAGGCAGATGAAATCGTAAATTAGTATTCATCCCAGATAGTGAAGTGCATGAAATGCATACAGTGTATTCAAGTGTGTCACTTTGTCATCTCCTACCATAAACATTTCAAGTCACTGTGAATATGGTGAAAGGTATAGCAGTAACGTGTGTCACATGTAATATGTTAAGTTACTATGTTGTAAATAGAATACTGCATGGGGATGACTGTAATCCACATGAATTCTGTTGAGATGGCAGGTAATGTTGTCAGGTTACAGTGGGTCATTGGGGATGGAAGCAAGTGTCGTGGAACCCACTTGGGATTGGAAAAAGCCTTGAAGGATTACCATGTATTATCGTGGGAATTTGACTTTTATGGTTCACTTCAAGTAACAAAATGTGATTCCACCGGAAGCTTCTTTCAGAGGCAGAAATTTTACTGATGTGGCCATATTTTATTATCAGTTAACTGATTTGTTGCTAAGTTTGTGCATTTTCATTACATTTTATTTCAAGGCCAACTCAGCCTTTCATCCTTAGAAGATTATTATTATTATTATTATTACAGCTGAGCTGAGTCTGTATACTGTAAATTGACTGCTGTACAAGCAAGGATGCAGTTGGGATGGAGACCGATCTTTACAGGGATGGGTGGGGATGGCATAGACGTTATGTGGGGATGATAGGAACATAATGTAATTGGATGGCAATGGAGATAAATTTGCCAGGACGGGATGGTGTAATTTTTGTCCCCGTACATGTCTCTAGTCGTGATTTGTGAGTGGATGTGTACATGATATTGTGATGCGTTGTGAAAACAAGGTGTTTTGAGAAGAGAATGCTAGTGCCTCCAGGCAACCCAATGATCTGTCACCAAGCTTCACCGAAAGCTCACCTGAATGCTGTGCATTGCTGTAAAGATGCTGATTTCTGTAATCAAGCACCACCAACGCTTGCTCCTGCGCCAACCACTGTTGCCAGTATGTTTCTTATTGTCTCTTCGTTTTGTTGTGTGATATGCGATGTTCGTCTTCTTTCTTTTAGAGAAGGAATGGGAGATGTACGACACTTGATGACTGTTGATTTTGATTTGCTTTGACAAAAATGCAACAAACTACTGAACTTGTATGGTTATTGTCGGTTGCATTGTAATAATCAACTGATGTTCAGTGTTTGGAATAACGATGAACCTTCTAATTTGTATTTTTCAGATGTTGGTTAACACGTGACTGTCAAAAGCTTAAGTTTGCATGTGAAATTGGCCACCATTGCTGCCACTCTGCCGAAACTCATGAAGCTGAAAACTGTTGTTGATGATGTCAAGTAAGCCTGCCTGAATGTCACAGAAGAGAGCCTGTGGGGGAAACCAGCTAATCCTGGTTCAACTGAAATATGTATGTTAAATAGAGGTGGTGGACTCATTAGCATGTACTTAGAGGTGAAAGATTATGACTGTTTAGTTTGTCTTACTTCGGCTTTAAACAAACCGACTGGATGATGTGGATCAGCGATAGTCTTCAGTCATAAACTCCCTGATGTGAATATTGATGACCATGAGGCTTTGCCTCCAGTGCATGTGTACTGTTCACATATAATTATCGTATTAAATGCTGTCCTCCCTTCTTATCACACTGTGTGCTATCCTCCCCTTCTTGCTGCTTTCCTTCTCATAACTCTGCAAGCGTGTCGACATCACATACTGCATGGTTAGACATTGAGATGATTGTTTGCTGCTCCTGGTTGTAGGAGGCGACCAAACCTGGATTTAGTTTTTTGTGTTAGTTTTATCTTCTGTTTTGTTACGGATGCATGTTTGCTTTTGTTGTGCTTGTTATCGTTTTTCAGTACTAAGCCAAGAGATTAGCTGGGAGTTCTTCCCAGAAATGATTTATTTTGTGTCAGGTGGGATGCAAAACCGTAACTCAATCAATCATTTTCAGGCCAGTGGTCGTAAATGGCAACCAAAAATGACATTCGTTTTTTGAATTTATTTTGTGTGGATGTATATTTTGTTACGAAAGAGTGTTTGCTTTTGTTGTGTTAGATTTAGTTACTCAGTACTTAGCCAAGATATTGGCTGGGAAGAACATCTCCAAAATGACCTATTTTGTATCGGGTGGGACGTAAAACCTTCGATCAATGTATTTTGAATTTGAACATGTGCCAGTTCAGCTTGTTAAGTGTTGGTTGGGGTGTGCTTGGTCTGCAGGTGCGGAGAATGAGTGGACACCTGACAGCATCGTCATTGTCACTGTTCTAGTCGGTGTAGTTGTCGTTACTGCTGCTGTCGTCGTTGTCATCGTGTGGCTGCTTCGTGTTTATCGGAAGAAGAATAGTACAGCAGATCCAGTAAAGAACAAGTTGGAGTCGGCTCGGCTTGTGTCGCCGCCGACCAATGAAACTCTGCTTGACATGATAATAGATGGCACTGGCTCTGGCTCAGGTCTGCCACTTCAGCTTGTTAACTGTTTCTGTTCTGTAAGTGTAAAAGGAGCCACATGCCTTCCTTAGGAGTCTGGTTGTGGATGAAGAAAGGAGGAGGCCTGGCCACTGGTTAGGGTTCGTGCTTTGTTTTCCCTTCAGTACTTTGTTACCGATGGTTTGCTGGTAAGGACATTAGGCCTGTAAAAAGATTTTAAAACCCGGCACTAATCTCCAGAGGTTCTTTTCTCGAATAGACCAAACAGGAAACCAGCTGACGAAGTTACATGGAAAACTGCCATTAAGTGTTAAGAGTGAAAAGAGCAGCAGCCGGACCAGGTTACTGTTGTGCAGAAGCATGGGAATTTAATGAAATATAAAGCACAGTTCTGGGTACTGACACCGGACAGCTGGTGATAAATGAGCAGTGCCCCTTTCCTCGGGATGGTGGCAGTGTGAATAAAGAAAGGATGAGGCGAGTGGGTGGTATTGCCTGGTTGGGGTCAGAGTTCACTTCAGTGTTTCGACAATGTCAACAGGAATGGCATCCAGCCTGTGAAATTTGCTTATGATGCCCAGAGGTTCTGTTCCAGAACAAGAGGAGAAAAAGTCAAGGGCGAACTGGCCAACGCATGGTCACGTGGAAAACTGCTGTAAAACACAGGAGAAGGAGATGGATTGGTCTGACGCTGGTTGAGATCAAAGGCTAGAGTTGAGTGTGGCCTGGACAGTCTGTGCTGTGACTAGCACATCACTGGCAGACAGTGCTAAGCGCCCAGTGACTCTTTTGAATTATAGGCACTATATAAATAATTTTATCTATTTAACACAACATTATATGGCCCACAGAATTAGCTGTTTCCATATCCAGTTAATGTTCAACTTCAGATCCGATAGTAATATTTATAATAGCCTGTTATAACCAAACACATAGGCATTTGAGTCGGGCATATTATTACTGGCCCACCTACACACAGTGTAGGGGAGAGCCAGACTAATAATGGTCGCCAGGTGTCTGTGGCCTGCAGGCGGCTTCACCCGCGCAGGCCAGGCGATGACGTCATGCCGCCTCCAGTCTAATTATAGCTCCATGGATGCACGGCGGGCCAGTAGTGTTACGTCCTGTTAATGCGACACCTTGTCTTTGATGTGTTTTTCAGCACACATGTTGTATGTCTTGTAGGTTTGCCATTGTTGATTCAGAGGACTATTGCACGACAGATTCAGCTGCAGGACATCATTGGCAAAGGTCGCTATGGTGAGGTGTGGCGTGGATCATGGAATGGCGAATGCGTTGCGGTGAAGATCTTCCATTCACGAGAGGAACGGTCATGGACACGCGAGGCAGAGATTTATCAGACGGTGATGCTGCGTCATGAAAACATTCTCGGATTTATTGCCGCCGATAACAAAGGTTCACCGCTAGTGCATCAGTACACAGTTGTAGTTCAGTACTCACTCTGTCATTGCTTAGACACTGTTGGGTGGGGGTGACACGTGCCAGGTGCCCCAACGGTTTAGCTCCTGAGGATGTAGAGGCAAGTTCTAGTAGAGCAGCTGACCAAACAATTTCATCTGGAAAACGTCTGTGAAAAAAGAGGCAGTGGCCTTAATTACATGCATTGTATTTAGCTTAGAGGTGAAAGATTGACAGTTGAAATGCAGTGTGTCCCATTTAAGTGATCACTGCGCCGATAGATGATGCGGAGTTATGCACTTTCGCTTTGGAACAGCCATAAACTACAGTCATAAATTGACTGCTGACTCCAGAAGCAAAGAAGTTTTTGGTGTGTAGTTGCCATAGGTGACGTCCTGTTTGTCAGTAATAGATGTAGGCTGCGTTTTCTGACATTCAGAAATGTTAGTGCTGAAGGTAAATTTTGGGCATTTGTTATGATAATACTAGATGATGATTTGTCAGAGTCATACATTTGTGGTCAGTTCTTGGCTGTTGGAAATGTTAGCATTGCAGTTTATTTTTGTGGCTGTCTTGATTTCATTTCCCTGTGATGAATATGATGTCAGATATTTGTATGATTTGATTCGTTATCCAGACCTGAGGGAAATGCAAATTTTACACGGTGAATTTTGTTTGTGCATCAAGCAGTGTGTGGTCCACTGTTGTGCATGGTTTATGCAGCATGGATTTTAGTTTTGCCATGTGGCAATGCTCGAGTCGACAAAAAGACCAGATATAGGCCTACATGATGAGGAGGGTAGTGCTGTTTAAGTGCACTGTGGAGGAATTGTGCACCAAGCCGCTTCAGACAAGTTTTTATCCAAGAACATTGTCGTGATTACGATTCACCCAGTGACCCCCTGTTGATCCTACATGTCTGCATAATATAGGCCACATTCCCAGGCACAGACCGTGTTAGACCATTCTGACAATGCCATAGCATCCATAAATGTGCACAATTTACATATTATAATCATCATGCTTTGTGCATTTTCCCCCTTCTTCCTCCTACCCTTCTCTTTTCCATTTTCATACTCCTGTAACCGTGCGGACATCACACATTGTGTAGTTACAGACAACCTGTGTGACACAGGAGTGGGGGAGGATAGTGTAACAGCCTAGCGAGGCATGCTGGTCACGTGGCTGGCTGCATGCTTAGTGGCACAAATTATGTGCTTAGTTATTGTAGGTAATGGTACGACGCAGTTGGTAAGTAATTTTGTGTGTGTGATGCAGACAATGGAACATGGACACAGCTGTGGCTGATCACTGAGTATCATCAGCTCGGTAGTTTGTTTGATTATTTGAATCGAACGACAGTCAGCGTGCCCATACTGACGCGCATGAGTCTGTCGATTGCCGGAGGACTGTCTCATATACACATGGCAATCATGGGCACTCAAGGTCTCTGACTAGCTCTTAGCACTCTTCTTATCCATGTGTGTGTTAATGATCTAGATTCTACAATTTGACTTTCTTTCTCATAGTACATTATTTGCTTATTATTTACTGATATTGATACTATTGTGGAAGCGCTATGGACCATAGTAAATGTAGGAAATTATTTAAAAATATTGAATAAGAACCACAAATGTAGGAGTGAGTGGGTGTTTTTTGTCTGGTACCAGCTCACCCGGATTATCCTGGATAAAGAGCCGTTAAACAGATCGTTGTTGCTGTTTTTCCGATTGATGACTGAACTTAAGGTACTTGGTAAATATACGTCTCATTCAGCAGTCAATGTCTTGGATGTCGTTGGTTAACAGTGCTTCCCAGAGTTCTCGAAGGAAATGTTTGATGACTGATAGAATGAAATTTTGATGATATGTATGTTGTACCTGTTGACAACCAGCAGTGTCAAAACACAGAGGAAGGAACTTAAAAGTGAGTTTAAAAAAATAACAATTGTCAGGGTAAGTCCGTTTGCAGCAGTGGTAACAGTTACTAACATAAACAGTTTGTCTGAGACTATAAATGAGATTGCGAGTGAACGACTGTTCCTGAAACGGCAGCTATAGTTCAACTCTGCTGCTCCGCTGGTTGTCAGTCAGTGAATGCTGTTGTAGGTAAACCTGGTATTGCACATCGTGACTTGAAGAGCAAGAACATACTGGTGAAGAGCAACCTAACCTGTTGCATTGCTGATCTTGGTAAGGGATGGTTTTAGCCAATCAACAAATTGCAGTAATTTCTGATTTGGAATAACGGAACGATGGTGTTAATGAAATTCGTATGAAACGTGGCGAAGTTCTTGCTCATGAAGGTTTGACTGTTACACCAGAAACTGAATGACTGCATACATCATATTGAAATTGCGAGAAAATTAATATTAGTATTCTGTCGTTTATTTTGGCAGTAATGTTATTTGAATTTAAAAGTTGTTGAATTAACTTGCTGAACTGGCAGGATGGTAAATGTGTGCACTGGGACATGCTATAATAATAAAAAGAGTGTGAAACGTCTAGTAAATTTCTAATGGTGCGAGTGGAGTGTTATTACGTTTGGTACTGGCATCGGTTGGTTGGCGTGAAGGCTCGGGAATCAGATGATTGAGAAATGATGAAGCCGAGAGCGATTTTTAGGTCGACTCAAAGTCGGTTTTAAGTGTCCGTCCACAAAAAGTTTCTTCGGTTTCAATGAAATCTGGCGTGTAGCTAGAGGTCGGTATGCAGTATGACCCGATCTAAGGTCAAGGTCACGAGCACTTCAAAGTTTGAAGTCCTTTCATTTTTAAACGCTGTCTCCTCTGCCATTTGCAATGGGAGCTGGCAACTGACCACTAATTCTTAAACTTGGCAGAAACGTCAGTTGTGAAGAGTCGACCGTCAGTCCCGCACGGGGCTAAATTATTTTTTTTCTAGTTAAGGTCAGCTTTGGAGTTGCTTGAGTGCTCTAACAATGTTGATTGGTGACAGGAAGTATATCCGGCCTGTAAGAAACCTGAACCACTATTAGACGCAGACAAGATGGAAGGAGGGAGGGTGTAACAACTAGAAAACTAAGAGTCATGGGATGATAATCGGCATCTACATCTCCATCATGATGTTATGCAAACATCTGTACACATTCCCATCGCAGAGTTTCGGCCTTCCGACGAGGGATGTCGGTCGTAATACGGCTGATAACACTAGCCAGCCACCCATTAGCCAGTTACAGCTCACCTGTCACAGTATGTCATACGTGCATGTTTGCCTCTCGGCGTACATCGACCCAACTGTTAACTGTAGGTCTATAGCGGGTGTGGTGTGTGTGTGGCGGGGTGGTTTGGTACAGTAGCGCATGATCTGCATGACAGCGTGAAGGATTGTATTGTTACGTAATTAAGCCCATTACTTTGAGTGAAGGCTGTGTAAATCAGTCAGCGATGTCGTCAACGGTCTAAAAAACGTAGCATTGTTAGATGTCAGTAGTGTTGAAACTGTCGTTGTCAACTGTGGTCAACTGCCATCGACAGTGGTTGCACACTGTCAAACATTAAACATTGTCTCCAGCTGCGAGTAAACAACAGACGTCGCTGCCCGTTAACTGACGTTATTTAACCACAACTGCAGTGATTACCAGGCAGTACAGTCTTCCCACATTTCCCGCAGTATATGGCATGCAGCCAGCGATGATGCTTGGTGGCGGGGGTGGGCACACGGCAGATGTGAAGGAACACACGGTCAGATAAGCACATCGGATACTGCCTGTCGGCATGTATGTCGTCCGTCAGAGGGCGAATGCGGCCCAACCAAAGTCATCCTAACATTGGCATTGCATCCACATTGTGATATCATGGGGAAAATTGTATTGATATCCATCGTTAAAGAAGTTTCTGACATCTCCCCAGCCTTAAAAACTATAGCAACTTACTAAACTTGATAATTTGCCATGTGACATGCAGGACTGGCCGTGAAGCATGATGTCAACACTGGTTCTGTGGACATTGCTCCAAACAACCGTGTTGGCACACGCAGATACATGGCTCCTGAAGTGCTGGATGAAACCATCGACTGTCGGCATTTTGAGTCATTCAAGAGAGCCGACGTCTATGCTCTTGGTTTAGTGTTCTGGGAGGTTGCTAGACGCTGCAGTGATGGAGGTTAGTAGCACTAAGGGCACTTTGGGCCTTGTATTTTTGTTAGTCTGATTCGATGAGGAGACTATGGTTTTGGGCTGTCACTGTAGAACTGTTTCCTGTATATTTTGAAGGTAATTTTGAGAGTTTAGAATTCTTGTTCTAAAATTCATTGTTGTGACACTTACTGGGTAATTTTATTGTTATATTTTTAGGCAAAGAGAGTAGTAACTGATGAAGATTTTGCGTAGCAGCATGTAATAGGCCACAATGATGTCTGAATCACCATCAGAAAATTTTAGTACACATAACAGAATTCTTGCATTTTTTAATTGTCATAATTACTTGCATAATTCAGCTAGATGCTGACATACTATCAACTAGAAACAGATGATTAAGGTGATGACACTCAGTAACGTGATTGGAATTGGTTCTTACTGATACCTGTAGATTTTTTGGTGCTTTATAATGAGAAAATATTACAAATGTCTTGCGCTAACAGTTTGTGTGTGCTGTTTGGGTGTTGTGCTGGTGTCAGACAGCTGTAAAAGGTGCAGTGTCCCTGGTTGAAGTCAGTGCCTCAAGATCCCATCAATACTTTTACACTGATGGTTGTGTGACAGGCGGGGCATCCTGTCTTTGAAAATTTGCTTTCTAATTATACACAGAGTCTCATTTTTGTGTGGATCTGGCCTTAACCAGCGGAAAAGGCTAAACAAATGGCGTTAAATGCATTGCAATAGATCAAATTCACTCGCACTCTGTTGTACTAAATCACTGGTAATTGCTGTTGTGGATTTGCTGATTACTGATGTAAAGGCGCGATAATGTGTTAAACATCTAATCTACCAACCAGCCTGTGGATGTGGTTGCTAGGATTGTGTGAGGAATATCAGCTGCCGTATTATGACATGGTGCCAGCTGACCCTACACACGAAGAGATGCGACGAGTTGTGGCGATTGAACGTCGACGTCCTGACATCGCCAACAGGTGGCAAGGCAATGAGGTAATAATTTCAGTGAACATACCTGTGTAGTGGCATCAGTGCCCATTTCAGCGGATCCAATAGAGAGGGTTATGGCTGCTAGTGAACATTCTTTGTGTTCCTTAGTCTGATATCTGCTTACGTCTGTTCGTCTTCCGCACTGCCATATACATAATCTTAGTTTACTGTTATTTTACTACTTTTCAGCTTTTAACTGGTCATTTGTTTTCTGTAGTTATAGATTTCCCAAAAGCAAATCTTTGGGAAGTCTGAAGCAGGTTTTTACAAGCCAAACGTTCCTTTTCAACCAACCGTGTCTAAGCGCTGAACAGAGTTTGGGACAAAGATCCAGAGGAAAGTATCCTTATTTTTGGAAATAACCGAATTCCCTTATAACACATTGCAGGATATGCCGAGGGTAGCCTCTGCCATAATCCAGATGGACCCATTCAGCCATTTCAGTAGAACTCTCAGCAGGCAGACAGATGGACACAGCATGTACCACACAAAACTGTGTGCACTTTGTGTTGCAGGTGTTGCATGCAATGTCACAGCTGATGAAGGAATGCTGGTACCAGGCTCCTGCTGCACGCCTTTCGGCACTCCGCATACGAAAAACTCTGCAGAAATTTGCAATGTTCGATGACTGCAAGGTTTAGAAAGAGAGTCCTCTGACAACACTGCACCGATGGATGATGTTGCTCTGGTGCATTGTTTTTTAGTTTTCGAGTTTGTTTTACTGTGCAGGAAAGTTGTCGTGTATATAGTACAGATATGTGATCACATGGCTACATATACATATTTCTGGCTACATGGTGAACAGATGATGATATTGTATAGATTTCTTTGTAGTATCTACTGTTGCGGTGCAGCAACTGTTAGTTTATTGTTGCTGTGGATTTGCGTGACATCTCTTTATCGAAATGTTTTTTTTTTGTTATTTCACTCGGTATGTAACAGATACAAGTTTTTGCTGTTTTGGTAATTTTAAGGCACGATTGTAAGTTGTTGCTTAATTGTACGTTGTTTTTGTTAGAACGTCATTTGTTTGGAATGTTAATGACAATACGATGTCATTTACCAAGTCCTCTCTGTGTACATGCTTCGTACAGGCTCCGGGGCAGTAATGTGCCGTTGATTTTGGTGCTATATACATTGTTTGTTTATTTACTTAACTTCCTTCCTTTTCCTTCTAAACATTCTTTTCCTTATGCTTTCTTTCTTACTTATTTACTTCGTTACTGGTTTACTTCCTAACTTCAACCAAACCTGGCTTTAGTTTTTTGGATTGTATGTTCTAGTATATTTTGTTATGGATGCATGTTTGCTTTTGTTGTGTTTCAGTTTTTCGGTACTAAGCCAAGAGATTGGCTGGGAAGAACGTTTCCGAAATGATCTATTTTGTGTCGGGTGGGACATAAAGCCTCGACTCAGTCAGTCGCCGTATACCTACATAGAGCAGAGATTCACGACCTCTGCCAAGGTTCTTTTTCCCTTGGTTTATTTGTGAGATGGTTCGGCAAAGGGTTACCGAGTTATCTAGTACCACCAACCTCGTGCTGACACATTAATTCTGGAGGTAATATGGCAGCTGCCATTCACAAACGGAACATTCAAATGTATAACAGGGTATTAAGGGCAGTTGGAAAAGCTATGCGAAAATCCCAGCATAGGAAACATCTGACATCAGCATGAGTAATACCAGTCGAAACTTGCACTGAACCATGGCAGAGGTTTGTAGTCGTTAAGAGTGATTACTTGTTTATATTATATGTTCAGTGTAGGCTTGTCAGCTACATGTGGAAAATGATGGGCAAATAGTAAAACCTGTCACAGCATTGCGAGTCCTGGTTGTGTATGCAGAGGGTCAGAGAGTCTACACCGAGGGTGACAGCTATTATTATTGTAGTGTCAGTGTCTTCTCTGTCTGAAAACAGCTGTCTAGTACAACTTGTTACAGTATTGCACTTTACCTAATTATTATTATTGGTAACATATGACATCAGTTTAATTGCAAGACAGCTACTAGCTGGTGTTTGGGTATTCTGACATTAAAGGTGGTAATTTTGAACTGGATTTAATAATGTGGTGCAGTGATGGACTCCCATAGCTGCAACTCTAAAATGCCCCAATTACCCCTCAAAATCGGCGGGGTAACTGACTGTACAGTATTTTATTAATTGGTGGTGTCCGCGTGTGTGTGCTGAAGTCTATGGCTGTGGTAGCACTGGATTGCGAACAAAGACAAAAGCTGTGACGGAAGGAAACGATGCATTATAATACGTCCACTGAGTTTGAATGTAACACATCATGACATTGCTGTGCTGCAGGATACACATACAATGAAATGAACAGAACTGTGCAACACAAGCAAGCAGAATGTAGCAGAGAACTCATCTGAACTTGCTTACTAATTACAATAGATGAACACTGCATCATGAAATACCTTCAAACGTTGTGGATTAGGCTCCCAGCCATTCCACTTACATGTAGCCAGTAAGTCATTCTGCCTATGCACTTCAATTAACTCGTAGCATATGGTGCTGTACACATTTCATTTCATAACAATGCTAACATACATCCAATCATATCTATTCACGGCATTGAATCTGCACAGTGGTGGACTGTCAGGACAACAGGCATCACTGTTGCTGGCAGAGCTGATCTGTTGGTACAGTGACAAGGTATTCTATCTACCTGCGTTATAATTGTCATTTTCGAGATGAACCTGGTTATCAGTTCCTTTCGGTTTCCTTCCACCACCTGTTCCAGGTTGGTTTATTAACGGCGGCTTCAACACAATTTAGGTCATATCGCACCTTTAAGGTAGAACTATATTATATATAATAATTTTATAAGTATTAATTCTTGGGGTAACATAACTTAAAAAAGAAAATATAACAATAACATTAGATTCAGAATAAAGA
>Ga0209363_1000548_pt1 | contig 15111 bp, 5 predicted proteins | sample WorMetexBAHAMAS3_FD_187385 | JGI IMG/M metagenome (GOLD analysis project Ga0209363, IMG submission 187385) | Marine gutless worms symbiont microbial communities from Max Planck institute for Marine Microbiology, Germany - Inanidrilus exumae... | ecosystem: Host-associated > Annelida > Digestive... | reverse complement strand
GTCTAAGTCTCGCTGAATGAGCGGAACATCGTTACGGCGGCATACGACACAAACGGCCGCAGGCGAAGCGGACTTGATGCGTTCTGACGGGCGCCGCAAGTGAAAGCCCCGAAGTAAGATACGACTCTGCCTCCGACCATCACGAAATAATCGCACGTGAACGTTGGCGCCGATCAAGTAGGCGCCGGGAGACGCCAATATAGCCGTGGCCGGCCATACGCGACAAAAGCACTGATGTGACAAGCGGCGATAAAACTGTTCTACGAACTTGACGTCGAATGCTACGCATCCGTCGTACTCCAACGGCGCAAATAGACTCCAGTCTTTGAGTTTCCAGGTCCTCGTGGAAACGTTGGATTCACTGCATATATCAGCGTATTCCCTGGTCGCGTACATATCTAACCGGCTTACCAACGTCGTGCCTACAGCGTGTCTCGAAAAAAGTTCCCCAACATTTTAGTCTTAGCATGAGCAAGCATTATCCGATTTTAATAATTTTCGGCAGAAATACTATTTAGAAAGTAGGCAATCAGAATATGCTATATTTCTTTCCCCACCTCAACTAAGTAACGCTTCTGCACTACCTTGCTAAACTGAAAACACGGAAATTCTAACTTTTACACAAAACACAACAGACGAGCCGCCCTTCATTCATATAACGATTAAAGAGGACCAAGAAAGATTAGCATCCAGCCGTCTGTCACGTACACGTTCAACTTCAATGTTTACCAAATTTATTATGTTTCACTTGCCAGGTCAGCAATGGCAGTTTTTCTTCGTCGAGTCTGGATTGAGAGTAATTGACAGAATTAGCGGAATGTCTTACTATCTCAACAAATGTTAGCTGCTGTGAAACACGTCGCAAATGACATTATTTCTGTCTTTTAGCAGACAGCCCACACTGGCGCATATTGCACACAACACAGTCCGACTGCTGCAGAGCAAAACTTTCATCTAACTTCCTCCTGAGCTGTGGCCCCACAATAGCCCAGAGCCGAAAACCATTAATCACAAGCTTTAGGGATTCATAAAGCAGCGGAAACTTGTATGAGTCGCGAGTGAAAGTGAATAAGATTGAAAACAAGAGTCTACAATAATTCAGCAGAAGGCCGCATCGCCGACTTGTCATCCCCGCGGCTACGAATGGATTCGTCCGATTCTGACTTCATCTACACGGTTTCTTGGACCCACGTGATTCAGCCAGCCGTCCCAAACGGCATCTCGATCGGTTCATTCGTTTTGGACAGCTTAGCCGTGTGCCCACCACACAGACACACAGACCACTATGTGTGACAAATGTCACAATCGGCCGCATCTATGCTACGCATGCGATGCGGCGTGACAATCAAGAAGCGACAGGATGAATATGGGCCTAACAGTAATACAGCATTTGAATGAAAAGAAGCCAATAGTGTTTCCGTGTTTTGCAATGTAGTAAGTAGCAAATATTAGTTTGGTGAGATTAAAAATAGACGATCTTTTGATTGCCTAATTTCTAAGTAATATATCTCCTAAAAATTTGTTAAAATCGGTCAACGGTTGCTCAACCAAACAGCACTAAAACGTCCAGGATGCTTTTCGAGACACCTTGTACAGCATGCTGCTGCTTACGGAGTGAATCGCAGCTGGGGATTTCGTGTTTTATGGCGACAGTTTCAGGCTGCAGTCGACTTGGCTTCATTCTGATATCTATATATTTCTGTTATCCGAGAAGAGATACAGCTTAATTTAGTGCATTCATATTGTGCCATACGACTCAAGGCGCCATGTTTACTAGAACTTGTAACGTGTGGGGCTTATGCCCACATTCAAACTGTGCAGTATTTCACGTGTAATAAATAACTGTGTTTTTTAAATAAATAAATAAATAGCATACAGTGGTGTCACAAGGAAGGGGTGAGGAACATAGCCCTCTCGGCTGAAATTATATTCAATTTTATTCACCATATAGATAGAGAAACAGTAAGTTTTTGTTTTTAGTTTTTCCTTACTTTTTCGTTTCTGTGCCGTGCGCTAGACCGAGCTAGCCATCATGTCAGCTTTTGAGCGCATGTAAATATACCGTATCGTATCGTACAAAAAAAAAACAAAATAAACAGACAGACTGAATAATGAAACGAAAGTAATCTTAAGTGTCACAGTCACAAAGGATTGGCCATATTCTTATAACATGCGATGGACTTGTTTTTAGCAACTCGAAAAATAGTACACGTTTTCTTGAACAGTGTTCTCAAATTTGCACCGATACACTACTTGAACAACTGGAGAACATGAGTTAAAAGTAATTTGGCAAAAGTCCGCGTCGCAGTCGCACAGCTCATCCACACCGCATAGTCCATGTACTTTACAATGGTCGGCACATGTCCCCCTAAAAGTGCCCCTTTTCGTGGCCTGTAGGGCTATTTGGGCCGTCATCTAATAATGTGGTACTTTGGACCGACATGAGTCAGCCCCCAAACGGCATCTCGATCGGTTGAGCCGTTTTGCACAGCTCAAACATAAAAGAGACACAAACAGGCCAAGCTACGTGCGTAATTTGCGTAATCTGCAGCAAAAGGCCGCATCTATGCACTGCGAGCAGCCGATGCGGCTTAAAAATGGTGAGAACACTACTTCTATATCTGCTTTCAAATTAATGATACTCAGCTGCGGCGGCTGCGTGGGATAGTTTTTAACGACTTGATGCCAGATGCGCTTCGTTCCCGGCGAGCTGAAGTGTCATTTTATAGCCGACGCAGAGAATACCGATAGGCCTAATCATGAACGGTGCCCTCTCGTCTCGATGGCCGCCCGGTGGGATCGTACCACCTGACGCTCTCACCCCGCTTCATTCTCTACTCTAAATATCAAACATGTGCTCAGTATATCTATTCTCATCAAGGAAAGCGTAAACAGTGCACTGTGGAAACATTGTCTGGTGTATAGTTATTTAAAAACGAATCCGCTGTTTGTAATAAGAAGTAACTGCTTATCGGAGCTTCTCTCATTCTGAGCCTGTATGCGCCCAGCATATGTCGCACTTGCTCTATGCACGCTGTGTCTCAAACAAAAACAATTTTTGATTATAACTTGGGCAAATTAGGCTTGTTTTTAAAATTCCTAAGAAAATTTTGTCTATGCATCTGTAAAAAAGTCTTCCATCTTCCTTGATGTTGAGTTTACGCAACCTTGCGAAATTGGAATGTTCAAAATTACCACTAAACTTTCACTTTAACCATTATAATTAATGTGTTTTGTAAAACAAAAACAAAATTCAACAGCAATGAGATGACATTTTTGTCTGTTTTTTTCCATTAGTCATGACCTGCCATGTAGCCCAGTGGTCTAAGCACTCGAGCGCCATGTGCAGAGCTTGACGCGCTCAGTGGCCGGGGTTCAAACTTAAGCCCGGGAGCGTCCACCTACCAAAGAATTATTTCAAATAATTCCACGGACATGATGAACAAGGAGATAATCCAGGGCAGGAAAAAGACAGTTCGACGGTGTCCTCTATAAACTGTGACCGTTGCTGACACCTTATTAGCAGCGTAGGGGCCCGGACCGCCCGGTACAACAAAAATTTACAAAGTAGGACTAGGACCACTTTTGGCCCCGAAATTAATAGAGAGAAAATTTTCGGTCTTTTGAAATTCTTGGAATCTGATGTCGTACGTATGTAGTCTTTTGCATTTTCCGGAAAACACACTGTCATATGTAAATATATGTACGAGGGACCCGCAGTCGCTTTCAAGCCTCAGGGCTCGGAAGGATCATGATCCGGCCCTGCGCAGACCTCGCGTAACTGTGACTATTCAGTCGTGGCTGACGGTTGCTATGTTCGGACGCGATTTCGGCGTGTGAGACTGTTGATCGAGATGCATTTGATGCTTTTCTCGCATCATCAGCATGCTCTCTTTTCTCCCGGCACGTCGCAATTTATTACTGTTATCTAGACTCCATGAACCTTCTCGTGGATGAGTCACGCTGCGTTCGTATTTCGAGTCTCGTACAACTATGGATCGGGACAGTTGACGACATCGTCCCGTGGGAACGCAGATTTAGTGTTGTGCCGTATTCGGTTGTTGTCCATTAGTCATCGCCCATCCGGCCGACAACGCATGCCAACGAACGAACAGATAGTGCCATAACTGATTTCCTGTCCGGCCGCAGCGCAATCGCTCACTGGTTACGTTTGCGATCGCTGTAACCGAGTTGTTACACTGTCTTCCTCCACTGTGCGGCCATGTCTAAAAAACTATCACTTTCGTATATACCAGTTTGCCAGTCAATGACCGAGTTGATTTTATCAACAGTGGAAGTTTCAAGGAGGAATCGGAACAGTCACTGGGTCATTGTAAATGTAAATGTGAGCAGTCATATGTATTGCGGCTCCTACAATACATGTAAAGATCGATGGCGCATAACATAAAATGATGATAACGATAATGGTAGTGGTTATGATAATGATAATAATAAAAATATTGATAAAATAATTGTAATAATAGTATAGTGTGAAAGTCAGTCATAGGCCCTTTTGAAAAGCCAGGTCTTCAAGCGACGTTTGAAAGCGTCCGTTGAACAGGTAACAGTCTTGAGGTCTGTAGGTAGACATTCCAGGCTTTGGCAGCAGCGACAGAAAATGCTGTGTAACCAAACCGACGGTTAGTGCGGAGGACGGCGTAGTTCCCGTTTGCTGCCGTGCGCAACGTGGTCAATGACAGGTCGTTAGCAGCCGCCTTCAACATGTTGTTGATTTAGGCCTACTCCGGTGCTTGACCACGTGATGACTTGTGGATTGTAGTCGATTCGTTGTGCGACTGGGAGACAATGCAGTTCCCTCAAAGCCGCCGAGACATGATCACGTAACCGGAGATTCTACACCAAACGAGCTGCAGCATGCAGCTTTCTCTCTCTCTGAACGGCGCCAACGCTGTTATTGAATTAAGGTTATACGTCCCACCCGACACAATAGGTCATTTTGGAGTCTTTCTTTCCAGCCAATCTCTTCTGGCTTGGCACTGAAGAAACTAAACCTAACACAGCAAAGGTAAGCAGCACGGGGATAAACTGATCTAAGCTACCATAAGAAATAAATAAATGATAAACCTAAACGAAAGCAAAACAAAATCCCAGCTTAAACCATAATGCAAATTTAAGAACTGTTCACATGTGTGTATATAACTGCAAACTGTCGTACACAGTACAGTACAGAACAGTTCTGATTATTCTTCCTCCTAACCATACCAGACAGTCATCAAGTCAGATGCTGTCTATTGGAGGAAAGGGCTGGAACGGTCAATGGGGCGACATGGCAATTTAACACCAGGCCTTTTGAATTCCGGTTCCAGGCAGCGTTTAATTTAAGGGCCCACAAAAGAACTGGAAGAACTAGCCCAAACTTCCCCCTGTAACTCGAGCACACCTGTAGCATACAATATCTACGGATTTTCGAAATGTCGTCTGGGCCATGAAAAAGTTACATACCTTCGTGTTAAATATTAATAGCAAAACTAATTCTACAGATACATCCATGGCTCTCCGAAATTTTTTGGAAGCTTCAGTAATATTAGGCCTATGTCTGTTTTGGTAACTCCAGAAATGAAATGCTTGCAGTAGATTTTGGTAAAACACACTGCCTATAAACAAAATGTTGCTTGGAATAACTGTTTTCGTCGAATTTTTATGCTTGTTCGAGGAGAAGTGTGAATCATGTTTTGTTTTATTGTAACACAACGCCCTGTTATCGATTGCTGACCAGCGAGCACCAACAACCACTCTATATGTGCTTTGTGGACTTCAAGAAGGCATTCAACTCGATCTCCCATGATAAGTTCTGGGTGATCATGATGGACATGGGATATCCTCTGCACTCGATTGACTTGCTGGCCAAACTGTACAGGAAACAGCTCGCTAAGGTCAAAATAGTGGAAACACTATCAGAATGGTTTCGTTTAAGAAAGGAGCCCGACAAGGTTGTGTCTTTTCTCCGTTATACTTGTTCAACATCCTAGCGGAGATGGTGATGAGGGAGACCCTCGATGGATTTCAAGGTGGACTACAAATTGGAGGGGTAATAGTCACGAACATTCGCTACGCTGATGAGCTGGTGACTTTATCCTGTTGGCGACTTCTGAGGTAGAACTACAGGAGCTGGTTGATCGCCTAGACCGAGTCAGCCGTAAATGCAGCCTACTCATCAACGTCGACAAGATGGCAAGCGACGGCATAGTCAGACAGCTGCAGCGCGGGGCGCATGCAGCCTAGACTGCAATAGCGTGCCGCATACTCATTCACAATGAGCAACTGGAGCAGGTGGATACGTTTCCATAACTTGAGTCCCTGATTACAGAAGACTGTGAGTGTACGACGGAAACGGAATTCCGTATACCAGGTTAAACAGGGGGCAGGCGATCGGGGCATCGCTGCAGAAAATATGGAAAAGTCACAGCATACCTATTTCAGCGAAGATACGACAAATAAAAGCGCTAGTGTGGTCTGTAGCAACGTACGGCTGTGAAAGCTTGACATTCAAAAAGAATGAAGGAACCCGTCTTGACGCCTTCGAGATGAAAGAGCGGAGAAAGATTCTGCGGGTTTCGTGGACAGCAAAGAAAAAAAATGAGTGGGTTCTTAACAAAGCTGGAGTAAAAAGGAAACTGTTAGATACTGTCAAAGCAAGGAACTAGCATACTCTGGGGTCACACCATGAGGAAATAAGGGAGTTGCCTGGAGAGAGAGATAGTGCAAGGAACAATGCCAGGTGCACGCAGGCGAGGAAGACCACGCACGGCCTGGATGGACAACATCAATACGTGGACTGGACAGGACTCCCCGTGGAAGAGTCAATCAGAATGACAGAAGACAGAGATAAATGGAGAAAGTACGTCTATGGTGTGGCCAACCATCGGATCGAGGACGGCTAAAGAACAGAACAGAACAGATACGATTTGTATTTCTTAGAAAAATAGTTCGTCGTGAATGATAATCCAATTCTCAGTGGACTGGGCAGATTATGTGATTATTAGAGCATGCGACGAAAACAATGCTGTATTACGCTGCGTCCTTCAGACAGTGTGGCGTCGATATTCCAACAATGCTATCTGGTCGCTACAGGAAACTGAATTATTGTCTCGAATTTCTGCCTGAAATATTTACTACGAAGAATCGCATGCAAATGAAATCATCGACTATATACAGCATCCGATAGCAGACAGTGTAGGTTTGTTCCGCGGTGCGCGCGATGGGAGTGGCCGACATTGTGAATTCACAACAAAGATATGCGGGTTGAATAATCCTAACTAGAATGTTGGCAATTAACGTGTCAATTCCCAACGGGATAATGGCCCGACGTGGTACAGATCTGACTGTGACAACTGCACACATAAATCTAATATAGCCAGAAGAAGCCAGCACTCACAAGAGTGCAAAACTCACGACGGAACTGTTTTGCGCCTCGTGACCTTGACCTTTGACCATATGACCACCAAATAAGTGAATTTTCAGGATTAATAATGGAACATTTCTATGTTAAGTTTGGTGTCCTAGCTGCTCGGTTTTTGAAATATTAAACAGACAGACAAACGCCGACGAAAAACAAAACCCGGCGACTGCAGTCAGCGTGGGAAATAATCGTGAACGTTCGCAACTAGCTTTTTCACTAATAACACCTGCTGCTAATCGCTGTAATTGCTTAGTCTAAGTCAGACGTGCATTTGTTCTGTGCATTCTATCCAACAGCTTAGGACAGAACAAAGACATGTCACCAAAACAGCTTATACAAAACCGTAGCATTTTCTGCAAAAAAGCCAGCCACAAAAATATTTAATACTGGCCCGCCTACACATAGTGTAGGGGCCAGATTAGTAACGTCGCTGGCGTCTGTCGTCGTCTGTCGTCGTCTGTCGTCGTCTGTAACACTCCATGGCGGCGAAACGTAACTCACCAGGGGGCAGCATGCGACGGCGGGCCAATAGTGTTATGTCCTGTTAAGGCGACACCTTGGTTATTCATTTATAGATTTTAAAACATCTTTGCAGGTCAGACACCTTGACGGATTTTCGCGTATGATGGCTCAAACGACGAAGAATCACGCAAGGGTGTGCTTATGGGATCGCGTTGATATTTTCTCTATTATTGAGATCAAATCAAAAAAAAAACTATTTTGGGGGACTGAATGGGTATTTTCAAGCCAAACCTAGTGATGAAAATCTTATCTGTAAATGACCCTAAATTGTCATCGTATCCCATAAAAATTGTATAGTGAACAGATAAAATGGGGTCGAGGATTCCAAATATGTCGATGTTTTTTACCCCTATTCACAGGTCACATGACTTGGCGCATGTGCAAAGTGTTGTATGGCCTTTAACACGGCGGAGCGCTAGTATAGCAGATAACTTGTTTTATGTTAGCCGCAGAGCCAAAAAAAAATTTTGCCTGGCTCTCCAGCTGTCGCTAACTGCGCGAATCGCGCCCAAAATCTGCCAGAGCCAGCTCGACAATGTACTCAAAGTGCTCCAGATTTCATCCAGATCGGTTCACTTTCAGCGGAGTTATAGCCGAACGCGTGAACACCGCCAAAACGCGCCGTAAAGTGAATCCAATATTCGCATAAAGCCTATCTTCGAGACGAATAACTACAGTTTTTACGTAATGTTAACGGCGATACATGAAAAACCGCAAAAATCATAAAGATGTGATACCACTTAGCGTCACCTTGACATTCGGGTGATGTGATGGTAGATTATATCACCTTTTTATAATTTTTGCGCTCTTTGATCTGTCGCTATTAACAGTATGTATAAACTGCAGTTTTTATATTTATTTACTTTAGGGGCACTTTAGGAAATCGGCATGGCATAGCTTCTGTCGGGGCTAAAGCTACATCACGTGAAGAAGCTTCCCGAATGTTGGTTCACGGGCATCGGAGAAAGTGCTTTCAATAAAATTATAAAGAAATAACAAGTGACATGCGCAAAACAAAATGGCCCAAAGCTGTCGCAAAGGCTTGAGCGGGAGACCATAATAAGAAATTATCTGAGTTAAAACCAGGGTCGGGTCCAGAAATTTGGTTTAGGGGCCACCTTCAATATCCGTTTCTCGGCATCAAAGGCACCGAGCCTCGACGCTAAAGGCGTCGACAGCGAGACGCCGAAGGCGTCGAGCTTCGGCGTCGAGAGACGCCGAAGGCGTTGAGAAGATGGGCAATGGGAGGAGGTATCCCCTCCCCAGCCGAGTAGAGGGTCTGGGGAGCGTCATAAACTCCCCAGTGGGGTCCGAGGTGGAGCCCCGGCCGACATTGAATTTTGTAAAATCTGAATGTATTTCACTAAATTTTCCTGCAACAATTCCATAGTGGTTAATCAATTTGTCATGAGTTTGTGGGTATAGCCCTTTGCCTTACCTTGGATCCGCCACTGGTTGAAACGGCGACACAATCCTTTAAGCTAAAGCATAGATGGAGCAAAACAGTATCTTCTTAATAACAGCATCGGGACACTGCATGATTAACGCAACTAAAAAATCATCTGGCAATGGATTATTAATAAAATTTGCGGGTTTAGGCTACCTATGTAATTTATTGTTGGCGTGATATTCGAAGATGTTTCTAGTCAATCACTGCAGAACCATACTTCTATCATTGGCTTTTATTCCTATTTTTTGACGGGTCGCCGTCGTGTCAGCGCGGAATGGCGCTCACAGTTATTTCCTGGCATGTGTCTTTTAAAACAAAATTTGTATGTGTGCAGATTTCTTAGCAGTTTGTTTAGATTTGCGACCAACAGATGGCTAATTTGAGTTCCGAAGTAATGTCAAATTGTCAAAACGTTGCCAGTGGCCATGCTCTGAAGCATATAGCCGCGGCAACGACGTTGTTGTCGGCTATATGCTTCAACGTCGCATGAATTATGAAATACTCTATATGGCACGTGACAGTGAGAACGATATGCGCAGCAACGTGTGTCGGAAGTCGACCGAAACACAACTGCTAAGTGTACGATGATGGATGATCGCAGTTTCGGCAACTGCGCACAGAGTAAGCACACTTCGTCCACATAAATAAGTTGACGTTTAATTACTTGCAGATCCTCCGTCGGACGTGGGCTGTGTGACGTAGACTGCGCGGGCAGACGCAGACGGACAGACGGACGCCGAGACGACCGTCGTCGTTAGTACAACGAGACGTTATACTTCATCGAATGATGGAACGGTTTTCGTGAAGCAGGCATGCGCTCTTTTAAATTAAAAAACGTGTAAACCTAAGCAAACTATTATTATTATTATTATTACAAAATTTGTATAGCGCACAAATTCAAGCATGCTCGAGTCGGCGGCGCTGGTATCGCTGGGTGGGAAAATGGACTAGCCGGGAAGGGTAAATAAATGAGTTTTGAGATGACGTTTGAAGGAGCCAATAGATGGTGATTGTCTGATACTGAGTGGGATGGAATTCCAAACCATTGGAGCTGCGAAACTGAAGGTTTTACGACCAATAATGGCTGTGGTGGTGAAAGGAACATGTAGTAGATTGTGTAAAGAAGAGCGGAGAAGTCTTGAAGGAGCGTTGAGATTGATGAGGGATGAGAGATATGAGGGGAACCAGATTGGAGAGTACGGTAAGTTAAGGTAGCGATTTTGAAGTGGATGCGTTGCTTAACAGGGAGCCAATGAAGTTGGCGGAGAGCGGTGGTGGATGGTGATGAATTGTTAAGTACTATTTTAGCACGGGTGTTTTGGACTCGTTGGACTTTGCGGAGGTTAGAGACAGAGGTACCAAATAAAATTGAGTTAGAGTAGTCCAGACGAGAGGAAACTAATTTTCTGTCTCGTCACAAATGCTTTTTGAATTACGTTAAACAGCTTAACATTGTAATCGCAAAAAATCACCTTTCGCTTTACTGAAAAATGACTCATGTCATCATGTGATAGTATTTCGTATCTAAGCAACTGTAAAGTTCCGTTATTCTAAGCGCGCAAGCTTGTACAACAGTAAAATCATTATTGTTTAAACGTTTGCGAAATTAAACGAACGGTACGCACTTCTACCGGGAAGCGAACGTTATACGTCCGAGCAAAATTACCTCTGCTTGTCTCTGTCGCTTGCCGTCCCGTCCTGCCAGATCATTTAGTTTTGCCTTCTGCCACCAGTCAAAGACAGCTTGCACTGACAACTCGGCAGCACCACCGGTCTGGACGTCTCTTCTCTATGCCAAATGTGTAGATTCCGGTGTGTACAGTGTTGTCCCAAAAGAAACTGATGCAAAATACAGATCGATAGAGCTGAGACATATCTCATTCGAAATATGCATTGTTCTAGCCATGTTATTCAGTTATCTGGCATAAGTAATAAGTAGTGTGCAACAAAGTTCACAGCAGATGAAACAAAATCGCATTCTATTGGAATGTGAGGATTGAACTTGAAGTGATTAAATTACTTAATTTGATTGAAGTGATTGATTACATTCTCCCGTTATCGGCTGCACGGATCCGATATTGTTCATATCAGATGTTGTTCTTAAACCTGCTACTGTCAATTTAAAATAGCAGATCTCACAAATTACTTGGTAAATGTTGTTGACATTGCAAAAGGTTTTCAAAAGATGTGGCAGATGACGTGGTAAGTAGTGATGTTTTAATAAATAAAACTGAAGTTAAAACCAAAATGATCCCTATAACTAATATTGTAATTATTTACCGATGCGGTTGAAAGTGAACCGTGATTCACTTGTTGACAGGAGTGTGAACATAGACGCTTAGCAATGTTACAACGGTTTTGTGCACAGTGGCAGTCGTACACTATTGATATGTTGTGTCCTAAAACTACAAAGTTTGCCAGCATTAACTTTGTCAAGGTTTACAAAATTCTTATTATATTCTGACATTTTCGGAACCGAAAACAAACTAAATAACTAGAAAACATAGGCAGTCGTATCGACATGCAGACCCATGCCAGCAACAGCCGCAGGTAGCACAGCACAGGGTTACGGAACATTCGCTGTTATCACTAACAACCCTGCGACGTGACGGTTTTCGTACCGTGTGACCTTGACCTTTGACCTTTTGACCTCTGGGTCAATGCATACCGAGCGACTGCTATAGAGTACATGTGTACCAAGTACGGTGTTGATAGCTCAAGCTATTTTCCTGTTAGAGTGCGGAAAAACAGACAAACTGCAGACAAACAGACGAGATTGAACACCCTACCCACGCCGGCGGCTATGCCGACGTGGATAGTAACTAAATAAAATAAAAATAATTGATATCTGAAAACTAATTAAGACTATAAATACAATGATTTTGATAACTAAAATGTCACTGGTGATTAGATGGATATTTAATTCCGATATGATATGTCACTATTACAGCCATTTGATCATTTGAGTTAGCATGAATGTTTGGATGCCATGCATAATTTCCATTATTTTCTTCCCATAACATGAATGGTCACCGACGTATTTATCAGTCATCACTTTAATTATTCGGCTGGAAGATCGCTTTCGCCGAATATTCGATTCATTCTACGGGACAGTTTGGCGGTGTTCACCCGTTCGGCTATAACTCCGCCGAAAGTAAACCGATTTGGATGACATCTGGAGCACGGTCTCTGAGCATATTGTTGGGGGCTGGCCTTGGCAGATTTTGGGCGCGATCTGTGCAAAGGCGACAGTTTGAGAGGCAGGCGAAATTTTGCGTTTGGTCTACTAATTAACGCACGATTTTACCAATTTTCCGTCGGACAAATGTTGCGACATTTGAACACAACAACATCGATCGGTGTCGCGATGAAAACTTTCGGAACAAAATTTTTAAAATCTTAGCGTAAGGGGTCGTTTTTCCAAAACTGTCTCACAAAATTTCAACGTCTTGCGACTTCAGGCCGCCATAACTACGCAATGATTACAGATCGCCAGAAATTCACTGCCAAATGATCCTTCTACGGAATGTCCATTTTTTATTTTTACCGTTTGAATCAATTCAAAATCATTCCCCTGGGTTGTACGCTCTGTACAAGAAACCGACGGCAACGTCCGATGTCCGATATTGAGTAAACCAGTAAGCCACTGTGCTGCCTGGTTGACCGACATAGAAGAAAAGCAGACTGAATTGGAAACGCAAACTAAGTAACACGGCAGACAACGCTTACATCACTCAGTCGCATGTACGTGACACTAGGCATCGTCGAATGCAGGACGTAAACCGCTTGTGCACAGATAGCGGACTTCTTCCAGCCGAATACAGTATTGTGGGCATTCCACACAATACAGCCATCTAGTTTGTAGTGATCCGTTGCTGCATGCGAGCATTGAGATGCACACTAACACTGTCGGTTAAATGACCCACTTTCCAACAACGCTGTTGGCTGATTTGTCGCATGACCCGCCGTTGTCATGACGACGACGCTGACTTAACCAACGGCTAAAGTTAACGTGGCTTGTTGCAACCGGACCTAAGGGGTTAAAGATTATTAACTCGGTTGATGTCTGGCGAGCTGAGCGGCGAGTCGTCGAGGATGTCCAGCGGCTTTTTTGACTCGTTTCCGCTAACCGTCGACTCCACTCTATATAGCCGACACTGATGCCAATGCGTAAGTCACATAGAACGCCTGTTATCGGCGGCCGCTAACAGCCTAATGAAAACTTTATGATATTACACTCCATAGTAGTACTGCTCCGTCGACCGTCGCTCGAGGCCTTTCTTTTCCTGTATGTTCTGTTGCTACTCTGCTGGCCCTCTACAGTCTACACAGCCCGCAGTCACGCCAAGTCCTACAGCTGTAATCCGCCTACATAGTCAAACTCTGAAGTAGAATAATACAGAGGTTTATCGTTCATCTGAGCACATATTCTGCCATACGTTGGGGAATTGCAAAGAAATGAGTATAGATGGCGGGAGAGACTGTTTACACTGGCCGCATCTAATGGAAAGCGTACTGTAACGGTCTGCGGTCTGCCTAAAAATCGAAATCCACGAAATCCACAAACTGTACGAAATCCACATTGGCAGTCCACGAACCAGCAGGCCCAATTGCTTTGTTATTGATGTAATATGTCTGCCTATTTTTTTGTAGCGTTTAATAAACGCATTAGTATGAGTCTGTCTGTCGTCTGTCTCTACGCGTGTGTTAGATTTCAAGGTCAGAGATCAAAGTCAGTGAGGGATATATGCCCTCTACTGATCGCCCTTCTAGTTGTTCATTGTGTCATCAAATTCGTAAAAAAGTAGGCTTAAAACTCTTGGGAAACTATGGCATGAATTACAAATCTAATATCTTGGCCTAGGTTAAACTACATAGCTAACGACGGCAAAGTACAAAACCTGAAACATTAGTCAATTTAAACAACTAACTTATCTAACGACAGTCATCATATTTACGTCACAAACTCGTCTATAGAATTGCATAAAATCACATCTATACTTCGACGTTTACTCATCATATGCCATAGATCAGTCCTGCATTAGAGGCTTTGCGTTTATGCGCTATATAAATCCACGATTGACATTGACATTGACATTGACCTGTTGATTTCGACTTTTTAGACAGTGGATTTCGTATAGGCCTATTAAATTGTTGTGGATTTTAATGTTTAGGTAGGTGGATTGAGTTCGTTTTAAGGATTTTGTGGATTTCGATATTTAGCCGACGTCGCATTTGAGTGGATTTTGTGTATTTCGATTTTTAGGCAGACCCCTGCCGTCTGTCCCGTCGGCATGCTCACCGTGACGCAACCGGGGGCAGCATACGACGCGACCAGCGTACTTTTCGTTCCGACAATAACAAGGACAGACATACTTGTTTGGGGAGCAACGAGGAGCCTCTTTTCGAGCGTTGCTCTCCAGCTGGCAGTAACCGAATTGATAGAACTGCTTTTCAACAAATATACGATGATGACGGTGAGCGTCTCAGATCACCGGCCGTGCTGTGATTCGCTGGCGACATGGCGCTGTATCAAATCAGTTTCGATTGATTGATTGATTGATTGACGAAGAGGCGGTAACCGTACCCGAAACTTGCAAAGAACGTCTATAGCTATCTAATGCACCTGAGGATAAAGTGCTGTATAAGACTGCTGCTGTCAAGTGCAAAAATGCTATAGATAAATTCCATGCAGCCAGAGAGCTAACACTTGTACGTA
>Ga0209363_1000547_pt1 | contig 15112 bp, 7 predicted proteins | sample WorMetexBAHAMAS3_FD_187385 | JGI IMG/M metagenome (GOLD analysis project Ga0209363, IMG submission 187385) | Marine gutless worms symbiont microbial communities from Max Planck institute for Marine Microbiology, Germany - Inanidrilus exumae... | ecosystem: Host-associated > Annelida > Digestive... | reverse complement strand
GTAGAACAAGTGACGAAGAGGACTGCTTGCGGGTATAATATTTCTAACAGTATCAACAAAACGAATGTTAAAAGAAATGTGAACTAAGCATCAGTAAAACAATAGCCAAAGCAGCGATTTTATGCTGACTAACAACCCTAGACTTTCAAAACCGTTGATTTGGCAAACCAGACTATATTAAGATCAAGAGCTGAAAACCGTTTAAAGGCAGCTCAACATGAAGTATCAACCAGCGTGCTTAATCAATTGAAATCCACTTAGTTTAGGATCGTCCATCACGACCTAATCTAAACAGGACGACTTTTACCGCGCGACGACTAAAAATCATGACATGACTTATCATGTTGCTTGCTAAAAGCTTGACGCGTTTCAGCAAGCAATTAGCACATTAGCGGCATTGCTTAACGCGGTCCGGCGACAAGACACTTCGGTGGCATGCAGACTCACGTAATTATGTGTCAATATTAAGCAAATCGCGCAAGCACAGCGAGCGTGGATCTAAAGCTGCCAACAACGATTTGGCAGCTTGATCTGCCGCTTGTGACGGTGAGTGACGTGTGTCTCGTGTCACTGTGCATGTCAGTCGTTCGAAGCCGCCAAGACCACTGACATCGTAACACGTCCGATATAAATCCACGGTACCGGTAGCATTGTAGTCAGCGCAGAACTCAACAGAACTTTGACAGGCTGAACATCGTTCTTAGGCTGTTGATGATAGTTTTTATTTCATCAGACTTCGACAATTGTGAGGTAAGGCGGTTTCTCACTTTCATTATATATTCATCTTTATTCACCATAAATGGTAGCACAAAAAGAAAAAAGAAAGCGACAGCTTAACTATATCACTAATATATAACAACGACCGTAATGTATATCGACAATGACTGAAGACTGAGAGACAAGAGTACCATACAAGAATTAATATTCATAAATGGCTAATCATCTGACAAAATAGATTCGAATGATTCCTGTATCTTTTATCCAATTTTCTAGCACGCCTGTCATGGAGTACACTATAGGTAATTCAAAACAAAAGCACGACTGATAACATTTAACAAGGTCGATATTACCCGTTTTGAACAGTTTCATACAGAATCTGTTTATATACGTCAAAATCCAATGAATTTAAATCAGTTTTCCTTATCGGGCAAGCTTCAAGACCGTATAGCAAGATTGATATACACGTGGTTAACATCAGATGTAAAACCACTATTTCAGAAGCAATTCTGCCTACTCTACCAAAAAAAGCCGTTTGCAGCACTGTAAAAAGATCGCCTGGATTGGTCCGTCGAAATCTTGAAACTCTTAGTTTCGACAATGTGCACACCTAGCTATTTAATTTCTGTTAACCATGGCAGGAACGCACCAGAAAGGGAACGCAGACGCTCTGACGCTGACATACTTCGACTTTGACGTTACTGCATTGCCCTATTCGCATACAACATGACTTTTAACGTTTATAACTAAATCTAACGCGTCAAGCGCTCACGTTCACAATTATGTAGCATATTCTGAAGCTCAGTGACTGTCGGAGATAGAAGTAGTATATCATCGGCATAAAGAACTAAGTAAACTCCACGTGTGCAATCACAGGATTTGGCAAGATCGTCAACATACACTGCAAACAACATGGGAGAAAGGACTGAGCCTTACAGTTAGAAAAAATGGGAAAAAATCAGTATTCCCATTTGATACAAGAATGACAATTTAACAACCAGTTCTCATTATTATTCTCTCCATAAAATAAGCATTACTCATGTTTACTGATCATCATTTCTACAACCTGCTTGCATCTTCGTGCTGACTAGAAATCATTATTGACATCAGAAAAATTATAATGCTTTGACTGATTGCTGATGATACTTAGTTAAATATTTTAAAATGTTATTTAATTTATCAAATATTATGTTGCAGCATTATTGCTATGGAAACCACCTTGCGGATGTATCGGGATGAGTTCTTCTCAAGGTATATCACTAACTATATAATTATTATATGCCGTCAATGAAAAAATTTATGACAATACAGAAGAATGAATTTGCACGAATAGGCCTATATTTGCTTAGCGCATGAGATTATAAAGCGTGTAGCCTACAGAAAATCAGAATAGGCCTGCGTATGTTGTGAAGTCGAACGTTGAACGCCTTAACCTAGTCACCAACTTAACATTTTGTCAGTAGCTGTCTGCTGTCTGCAAGTGATACGCGTTCTTTACCCAGGCCGACAGAAGTTGCGGTTGTAGGGTTTTTACCTCCGTTTGTCTGTGTCTGTCTGTTTTCCGCACGATATCTCAAAAACCGATGCAGTTAAGATCACCAAATTTGATATAGAACTGTTCCACAATGAGTTCTGGATATTCATTTATTTTGGGTTTAAAGGTCAAAGGTCAAGGTCGCGAGTCAAAGAATATTACCGCCGTGGGTCTTTGCACTCTTGTGAGTGCTGGTTTCTTCTAGTTGTTCTCCCCGCGAAAGCGAGGGAGTATGTTTTTACCGGCGTTGGTTTGTGTGTGTTTCTGTCTGTCTGTGACCACGATGACTAAATAGATTGTGGACGGATTTGTACCAAATTTTATGGGAATATGCCTAGGGGGAAAGGGAAGACAAAGTTCGTGTTTCGTTACGATCGGTACAAGGAATGTGGAAGTAACGGTAAAAAAACTCCGTAAAATGTAAACAATCGCCGGTTTACAGCTGCACTCCAATAGTAGGTGTGGCGAGTGTTGCCAAGTGTCGACAAAATCCCCAAATTTCGCTTTCGCGGGGAGTTGTACTCTCTCTGTTATAGTTAATTAGTGCGTTCGCGTTGTTGTCGAGCCGTGCGGCACCCTTTGATGACGCTGTTGCAGGCGAGAATTACTAGCGACAGACGACGACTACAGACGGCAGACAGACGGCCACGGATTCGTCTCCATCGGCTACGTGCAAGCACCGACCTCTGATCTTCCTGCGTCCACCAGCACCCTTCAACGTCAGTCAATTTCTTTTCTTGTACATTTTTGCTGCAACTTTCGTATTTTCTAGATCGAGCAATAAGTACACCCCTACAGTATATGTAAGCTGCATATAAAATTTCATATGTTTACGGAACATTCAAAGATGCATTGAGACGACACGTTCTGAAGATGTAACCAATAGCAATTACTTTGAACAGTTATACGATACAAAAGGAGGCGGTAAATTTACGTGCGCTCAAAAGCTGACGATGAGCCAGCTTAATCTAGCACACCGTACCATGAACAGAAAAATAAGGAAAACTGAAATAAAAACAAAACCGGGTTGCTGAGGCATCTGTAGCAAAAGGCCGCATCTCTGCAATGCATGCGATGTGGCCTAATAATCAAAAATGGTCAAAGAATTTTGACGAAAGGCCCCACCACAGGGGAGGTTGATTTTTCACGGGGGACAATGTAATGTAGCACCGGCCAGTCGGCAGCATTGCAGTCGGCTGCGACAGTCGCTATTGAGAATTGAATGATCCCTTCTGCTGTACACATTTAAGCACAAACTCCCAATGCTTGTCACATCCTACAAAATTGCTTCCTTTGTGGGAGAAACTCGACGCCATCTAATTTATGGTTCCTTGAGCCGCATGAGTCATTTCGATCGGTTCAGCCGATTTTGCACAACTCACCCGTGCCCAACAGACAAACACACAGACCACGCTACGTGCGATATCTACTACTACTGCATTTTATTATTGTTAACTGAGCTTCGTTTTTCTGAGAAACACTACTGTAGAATAGATAGGGTGCTTATATGTTGGGCCCTTGCAGCACTCTTCCAGATCCTTAGCTGCATTTCAGGGATAAGGACATAGCTATGGGGGACGGAAGGCATGGGAGGAGTTGTAGTATAGGGTAAAGAGGTGGGCCAGTGAGAAAGTAGCGCGTGGAGGCAAGAATTGAGAGAAAATAGGGGAAATGGCCGATATTACCCACCATCACATAGCCTAGATATCAATGTGATGCTGAGTAATATTACCTTTTTATGATTTTTGCGGTTTTTGACCTGTCGACGTTAATATTATGTATAAACTGCAGTTTTTATATTTATATTTGCAGTTTTACTACCAAATTTGACTACGTTGTCATTCTATACTGCTGCTGAGTTATGGCGATTGATTTCTTTTAAATGGCGACTTTCGACCATCGTGGATTTTAGAAATTCAAAATTTTTAACGCCAATATGCGCTATTGTCTTGTGCCCAAATTTCGCGCCAATTGGCCCGACCATTGCTGAGATATGACGATTTTTCGATTTTTCAAAATGGCGGCTGTCCGCCATCTTGGATTTGTCGTTCGCATATTTGGATCACCCACGAAGAGTATTTGATGGTCTTTCTGTTTGCACAAAACGTGGTTGGAATCGATGCAGAAGTTTAGAAAGATAATACACAAATTTGAATATTTTGCGACTTTGGCTTGGAAACGCCTATTCACGCCCCAAAATGTTTTTGATGTTTAACCCCCTACATGAGGAGCAATATCAATGATATCCCAAAAGGCACACTCTTGCATAAGTCCGCGTCGTTTGAGACATCAAGCACGAAAATCTGTTGACGGTTTGGGGGGAAAATGGGCCTAAAAATTCGTTACATTTCATCTATTTGCGCAAAAGCTTCCCATGGACGAATTTGGCACAGATGTAAGGGGTAGCCGACACAATCAACTTGACACATATTTGGGATCGGTTGAGTGGTGTCGATTCTGTAGGGGGTCGAAATTTTCCAATTTCCTATTGGCAAGCCCAGTTGCCGTTAACACAAGTCTGGCGCTACTGCATGCGCAGCCCGTGCATGATTGAGCAAATTAAAGCAAATGTCTTTTTATCTGCGTGTTTCTTTCCTCTATTTGTATTTCTTCGTGGTGCTTTTACTTTTCTGACTTCTTTGTAAATAATCATGTTATTTTTTAATTGCAACCGCGAAGCAAAAGTTGTCGGGGACGGAGTTCGACCTTTCATGTGCAGTGGAACTTTACTGCTGAGATGCGTTCCAAGCACTGCTACTGTCGAGGTCTGTCACGTGACCCCTTTTCATTTGAGTGTGATGATATGACTGAAACAGTAGGCCTACAAGATAGAGACAACGTTACAATTAAACACTTTTTGAAACTTTTCTAACTCCCATGCCTCGGAAAATGTAGCTGATATTGCTTAAGATATATTTAGGACGTGAATCGGAAAGCGTACTCGCGTGGCTGTAATATTAATTGTCGGATCGATGCTGAAGTTCTGTGAAAGTGGTAATATCTCGGAAGCAGTGAAAGATAGATAGATACAGACCACTACTATGAAGTGATATAAATGACCTGTTGAATAGCGGCATTTCTCATGATGTTGACTGACCTGCAAGATTATTATCCCCACATGCCGATAGGCAAGGTGTGGGCATATCGTTTACTGTTTTTGTTTGTTTGCTTGTTTGTACGGTTACGGATTTCACTCCGGTTTCTCCGGCGAGGATAAAGCTAGCGGCGTCAAATTTTGCACGGTGTTTCAGGGGCGTCCTGGGCAGGGAATCTCCCATTTTGGGGAACTTTGCTTCACCAGAAGCCCAAAATCAGACGAATCGGCCAGCCACCGCGAAGTAGATTTTCATACGGGAAGGCACACCAGAAACGTCACGCTAGAGATGCGCCGTTCGTGGAATATGGCGCGGCGTGTGGACGTAGGTCGGTATGTGTGGATATAGGTCAGTTCCCACTGACGTAGGCTACTTGTTTACTTACTGCAAGGCTTTTCAAATGCGATTCTTCTTACAGTTGTATGGCACTTGAGCACTGCTGTTGACATGCGATCTGTTTTCGATAGCCAAGTTTCTCGTTACCGACCACGTGTGCGTTCGTTTCGACTATCTTTTGAACGAACTGACATATGACCTTGGTTTTTGCTTGTGTATGGGTCATGACCATAGCTTACCGGGGACTCGAAGTCAAGGTCAATGCAAAAATTGTTCTACGCGATGTACTGCCGCGTCCTAGCTATGAGTATTGACTGACGGCCATGGTAAGGCCATAACAGTAGGTTTTTATTGTCACGTCAGCAGGTACGCGCTAGCGCGGCGAGGCGACGTTCGGCGTGGTGCGGCCGAGGTCAGCGGCGGAGTCCTGCTCGTGGGCGTGGTAACGCGGTCGGTGTGACCTCGATCCCCGATCGATGACACTTTCTAGTTTATTCAGAAATCAGCAAGGTGAAAGGGCGTGATTGGGGTAAAATCTGTCAATACTATTTGCTCATGAGTTGACTGGTATGCGAATGTCTCTATAGGAGGTGGAGAGCTTGTTTGAGGCTGGCCATTGTGCGGGTCTGTGTGCATGCTACTACGCGGAACACGATGGCTTCTGGTATGCACTCTTTGAAACACGACACGACGCGCTGCTCGCTTATCAGTACATCACCGTCAACCGAATTACGCTGCATGGCGCCGCCATCATGGTCAGTAGACGACACTATAAATTATTTGTATAGGCTATAACTAGCTACACCGTGTCTCAAAAAAACAATAAACAATACACTTGGCTTTTGATCATAACGTTGACAATTAAATGTAGACTGACTTCTAAAATTATCTCACTGTCAGATTCCTGAGGAAATTTTGTACACACATGTCATAAAGAGTCACCACCTCACCTTAAGTATGATTCTACACTACCTTGTGAAACTTAAAAATAACAATTGCTGCCGATTTTAATAGCATATTGCATGTGAAACCTCAATTCATCTAGCAAGAAATGAGGCCGCTTTCATAGCCCAGGCCTGAATTCTATGACTGTAAAATCTGGAAATCAATGAAATAGTGCTCAGAAGAGGATCCGTGATGTCAGCAAACTGAAGCAGTGGATTATTGACGTGTAGGCCTAACATTTGCTGCCACTGACAGTCATTGATGAAACTCGCACCAGTAAATGGCGTAAACGTGTGCGATGAGGTTGTGTTTGTACCAGAAATGGACATTTTCATCACTTTCTTTAACTTTCAGACAATTTATCAGGTAGGTGGACTGCAGTGAATATTAGTTACAAACACTACTATCACCTTCTGACAGTGATGAAGTAGTTTGCTGCATAAACGTCAAGGAATTTGTCGTCAAATCATATTCTCAACGTTCTTGCGTTATCTGCATTCTGTGCTTCATACATTGCATAAAAATTAAGTATCAGCAACGTGATATTGTGGTAGCATTTGTCATCTAACTGTTGTTAAGTTTTCTTAAGTTTCACGTAAAACCGATTAATTATGATGGTATGAGTAAACGTTTAACGTATAGCCGTTATTTTCAATTTTAGAATTTCGCACGGTAGTGTAGCAACACAGTTAAGGTGAGGTGGAAGACCCTGTAATAGTTAGGCCTACATAGAGTTTTCTTGGGAATCTGACAGTGAAAGAATTTTGAAAATCGGTCTACATTCGCCGAAGTTATGATTAAACGTCGGGTAGGCCTATATTGTTTTTTTAGACAGTATCATCCTGCTGAGGGAAGGAGGCTGAATTGGCCTAAGCACACAGTAGGTTTAGGTTAGCAACTTGCTCAATGTTGTTTGCAGTGGACACGGTAAGCAGTGCTCTGGTGTCCACCTCCTGTACATATGAGCTTGTGCAACTGGTATTAGCGCAAGTTTTGGGTGTGCAATTTTCTGTTGTAAATCTTTAGGTTACTGTTAAATTTAGCTCTTACATTAGGCGTTTAAATTAAAGCATAGATATTGCAATTTAACTAATGCTTTCGTTAAGTGACTTAACTGAAGTATAGACGCCTAATAACGGGCGCCGTAAGCAGTGTCTTGGCCATTACCCAAATTAATTTTCCACTATATTTTCTAGGGAAAAAATCGACGAAATCGTAGATATTAGGCAATTCAGATGTCAATTTTAACCAATTGATCAAGTGAATATTTAAGCTAGAAAACAGCTGTGTTTGTAGCATTGTTTCTGAACTGCTTTCTCTTGACAAATTCCGACTTGTAACTGTACAGGCACGAGTGAAGCATTCACTACCAATAACTGCTTACACACGACTACAAGCACCTTGCTATGACGTCGGAATGACGTCACGCGACACCGACAGCCAATCAGAGTCGTGTGTCGTTGCTACAGACGCGGCGGTAGCCATGGTAACTGCTGACAAGATAGGAAGCTGGCTGGAACAAGACGTCATTATGAATTCACATCAGCTGGTCACTGATGACGCATTTGTTTACGAAGGTGACGCTACTAACGCGACAAGTTCGGGACACCTGGCCGCATCTTCAGCAATGCTGGACGCAACATCAGCAGACATGACGACAGCTAGCGACGTCGGGTGCGGTGATGTGAGCCGTGTTCTACCCCGTCCGCCGCGTGTAACTGGACTGGCACATCCAGCAGGACGAGTGGACGTGACGTCGGCGACACGCGGGTATGCCGCGGCGTCATCTGATGCTGCAGTCGGCGAGCATACGACGTCGTCGCGACGTCCTCCACGCTTTCGCACCGCTCGCTGACGAGACACAACAGCGTTTGAGTGTGTGACGTCTGCGAGACAGCGGTCACATCACCCACGTGACGGTGAAAGACAGCCAAAGCGAAAGACAAAACGATATTCACAAAAACAACCGACAGTTTTGAGGATATTATTCAATACTCGCTTGTTAATTTCTTGCATTTACTATGGTCGATAGCATATTCCTTGATCATTTCGTGTCAAGCGTGAGTCTTTTTTTCCACAACCGCTCCAGGTTTTTTTGGTCTACCTCTAGGTATTACAATCACAATCCATGCATTTTCACTGATGACGCATTCTGGAAGCATGCATGTTCATACCATTTCAACTTATTTCGTCGCAATAATAAAAAAATTCTTGGCTCTACTGTTTTTTGTCATCACTTACAACTGACCAGTGGCGTAACTACGAGAGGCGCGGTGAGGCAATTGCCTCAGGGCGCCTGGCGCAGGGGGGCGAAATTGAGCGGACGAATAATTTTTTTTGCTTTGCAACTGAATTTTGAAAGAGAAATAAGTAAAAGGAGCAAACTGAATGACAATGACAAGAGTAATGACAATAGATGATGCTTCAGTTTGGGTCCTGTGCGTGTTTTAACAGCGTAACAATTCGACCGATCATAGTAATCGTAAATTATCCATAGTTATGGCTTTGTCAACCACTTTTACGCAATACGCCCCTTAAATTACCAAATTCTGGGAATTTGGCAATTTCAGGGGCGTATGTTCTGTAAAAATAACGCAAAATAAGGGCCACTTCGCCGTTCAAGGTCATTCAAGGTAACCGATTTTGGTACCAATCGAAAACTCGTATACGACTTCCTATTAGTGATTAATACTAACTTAATTACCTCCTATCTTGCACAGTTTCGGAGATACAGCACTCCAAAAGTGTAAAATCGCTATATTCCGCTACTTGCGTTTAAACCCCCCGACGGAGAGGTTCCCCTGGACGATCTCAGTAAAATTTTCAGTGAATGTCAACGGATGGCCAAGGTACCAAGAGAAATTGCGGAAAATTTCAACCGGCTAAGTAGAGTGCACCAACGTTACACACAGACAGACGACAGACGGACAGGCGATAGCATATAGCGAACGTGAACGCGAGTTCACGTTCGCTAAAAACTTAGTGGCGCTGAGCGTAGAAAGCGAGAGAAACAGAAGGAGGCTGCACAGAGTGAACTGTTGAAGAAAATACCGAAACTGAACACATACTTTAGTGCTCCACACGCGTCAGCTGCTAGTCGTACGAGTGCGACTTTGGAACAGTCAGAAGAAGGACAGGGGATAACGAAGGAAGTTTCTTTTCAGCAAGATGGCGATCAGAATACCGGTATTCATTCCAACACTGAACAGTTGATGGAAGCTGAGCCCACTTTTTGCGCTGAAGATGCAGCTGCAGAACGAACTGGAGTCAGGAGTTAATGCCCTGAATATACGAAATTTTCTTGAACTACAGGGTGAAGTACCAGAATCAACAGAAGTGATACCGCCGTCTGCTGACAATTAATGTCTCAGGTTCGACTGAGTTCTTTAGCTATTCTGTCAGTTGAGAGCCAACACCTGGATATCGTCGACACCGACAACATTATCGATACTTTTGCTGATATCAAAGCCCGTAACTGTAAGTAATCATTCTAGGATTGAACAGTGGAGGCACAGTTTAAATTCATGTACTTGAATTGTTTATCTATTTCAGTCTTGAAATATTGTTTTCAGATTTAAGTGCCTTTGCTGCACTAACAGGAAATCGAACGTGATTAGGTGTTTTCGCTGCATGGCTTCGGTCAGTTCAGTAGCTTGGGTTGCCCAGGTGTGACAGATAGGCCTTTAATTTTGGAATTCCGTGGGGGCGCCTAGGAAAAGTTTGCCTCAGGGCGCTTCCGACGTAGTTACGTCACTGGTCGTATACATCTATAGTGTAGCGTCGATATGGGATGGGACTAGTGGTAAACATCAACGAAGTACTTCATATGCTTTTTCAGAAGACTTAGTTGTCATCATCACCACCATCATCATCCCTTTATTATGCCGAAAGGCAGCAAATAACTTTAAAATTAAGACGGTTTTCAGTGTATCTGGGACTCACTGCAATAATAGGATCGAAGACAGCGTGCTGTCCCCTTGCGAGTGACGTTGAACCCTGAAGGGCAAGCATGAAGAAGACGTCACGATGAGCTGTTATGCGGAGTCTGTACAATGGCGCCGCCTCGTGAGTAACGTCGTAGGCGACAACGTGTGAATAACGTCTATCTGTCGTGGGACACCTGCTGTCCAACAGACAGCTGCCCAGGCTGAGTGTTAAAGTAGTAGCTGTTACTGTAGGTTTATCTAGCATCTGCTAGCATGGCTAGGAAGTCTATGGCAACCAAACCAATCTCTTTATTTTACACTGTTGTCGGTATAGGTGTAGCACACCGATATGAATCACCAATCCTAACGCTAAAATCTGGCCCTAACCCTAACACTCATCGTAACTCTGACCCTACCCTAAGCCTGCCATGTCGGTGTGCTACACTCACCCCAGCGCTGAGACCTTTATGTCGGTCCGTTGCGCCATCGCAGAAAGAGGGGGGTGACTGGTAGGTGTGTGCGGTGTATGTGCGCATTGTGAAGGGCGGAGGAAGGAACAGTACGAGTAAGTAGCTTGTCAGGTATTTATAAGCGCGCCCCCTCTAGGCGTGGCCTACTAATCAAGGCATCAGCAACGATCACAGTTTATAGAGAACACCGTCGATTCCGTCGAACCCTCTCACCTGCCCTGGATTAACTCCCTGTTCATCATGTGCATAGGAATTATTAGAAATAATTCTTTGGTAGCCGAACGCGCCCGGGCTGAGGCGCGAACCTGGGCATCACCGCACTTTGGCCGGTACTCATTTCCCGTCCAGCTCACGGTAGGAGGCTGAGTTGGCCTGCGTGGCTGATTACATACCGAGGTGATATGCCCGCCCGACGACGGTCAACCATCCCAGTACTATAACCGGACGCAACGTAAAGTAATTAAAATTTTTTCGTGTCGTCTGTGTAGAGCGAAAAAACTCAAAATGGGCCGCTATATAAGAAGGCTAATTTGAATACCGCCGTGCGAGCATCCTGCCGGTACTGATCGGCTGGATCATTTGCTGCAGCCGCTGCATCTATAAAAAGTGCCTTACATTTGTTACGCTTAACCGTACCAGTGACTAGACGCGTAGTTATAGACAGACAATTGAAATGGCGTATACTAGTAGCAAACAAAGTACGGATCGAACTGACTCGTATATCGTTCGGTCCGAGTCTGTTCGGTCCGAGACGTCTTGTACATGTCCGTGTAATATAATTTGGGATCTCGGCGCAGCTGTGCAGGAAACAATGAACTCCCCATTGCCGGCCAAATTGACTATAAACCGCTTCACCGAAGGGAAATATAGGATTGTGGACGGCTTGGTGCCGGGGCAGACAGCCGTTGCTGAGCCGTCGGAATTTCAGTCGTCCAGTCTTTCTGGCTGCTGTTGCAGCTGCTGCTGATGTTGATGGCGGTGATGACTGTTGTCATGTTGATCTGCTGGATCGGTCGTGTACCAAATCTAACAGTCCAGTCGATTTTACACCGTACAAATGGTCGGATTCCCTGTCTGCTCACTTCAAACCTATACGTCAAGTCGTCAACACCAACCTGTTTACGAAGTAACACGAGACACCAGGCCAAGTACAATACCGCATTGCCTTTTTCGTCGTCAGTCGCATAATCTTGCAAATTCCTTGTCGTATCGACATGCAGACCCACGCCGGCGGTAGCAGCAGCACACGGCGGTAGCAGCACGCGTCATTAGCAACCGTGCGACCATGACGGTTTTCGTATCCGTGTGACCTTGACCTTTGACCGTTTGGTTTTTTGGTCGATGCGTGCCGACTATAGTGTATACGTGTACCAAGTTTGGTGTTGATAGCTCAAGCCGTTTTCCGTTTAGGCTATAGTGCGGACAAACAGACAGACAGTCGCGACTGAACGCCTTTCCCACGCCGGCAGCTATACAGCCGGCGTGCATGATTAGTTAAAGACTGTTTCACACAATCAACATCGACGTTTGCACTCGCTTTTCGAGCCTATATTGCATTGAGTCCCGAGATACACTGCAACCATCTGGTTTGTTTATGCGAGTAATCACTGGATAGAAGAGTCTCTGCGTGTGAATGTTCGACAGTCAGAGCACGTAGAACTGTAAGTCGTCTTTAGGCTACAGCGCTGTATCGTGTTATAGCGAGATTAACTTCTACATTTCCGTTATCACAGTGTATAGCACAGTGCATGGCGCAATACTCCAGTTCCACGGAGAAGAGCATTTCCGGCCATCTGGGCGCCGAGCCTCCGATATCTTGAACCGATTGAGTTCAGATATGACGTTTATAAGCTACAATATCCATTCCAACTGCGCGACCCCACGTGCCAAAATTAGAAAAGGTCTATGGTATGGGATGTGAAATTGTCATCACGCGTGTTTTTTTGTTTTTTTTTCTCTCGATTTTTGAACGCACCCGCATCATGACACGACAAGCGTGGCATGGTGCTAACAGTACCAAAAACGTGTTTCAGTAAAGTAAATTCGTTCTTTGGGCTCATTTTTTCTTGGGATGAACTTGCACTTTCAAGCTAATTTACCTAACATTAGAACGTACATATTTTTTATGTAATTTTTAATTTCTGAACTGCAGTATCGATTCCAACCAAATATTATACAACGATAAAGACTACCAAGTAGCCTACTCTTTGCAGCTGTATCCAAGCATGCGCACAATAAGCCCGACAGTTTGAAATCAAGAAACCTTGATATCTCTCGGCAGTGTTTGAGATGCTTGCAGAAATTTTTTCGGGAGATATGAAAAACGACGTTCCGAGTAAAACAGCTGGCAGAAACTGCTTACGACTTGAATTCAATAAATCATCTGCACAACGGTTCAAGACATCACGACAAAATTTTGCCGTAGGCAGCTCATAAAGCAACTTGGCAAAATGCACAACTCGCCACCCACTCTGTCTGCAACTCTGATTTATCTTGGACGAACACCTCAACACCTCACCTTTTTTGACCAGATTTCATCTCTCTCCTAATTCTGCTATTGTCATATTCGTCAACTTCGCTGTATCCACCCTTACGTTGATTCCAAAACTGGCAGTGTACTATCGCCAACTCTGTCGTCCAATTCAAACTCGATTACTGTAACTTTGTTAACCATACAACCTTCCAAAGTCTCAAATAGCCCACCCCCACGCAACAGAATTGAACATATTCAGACTCTGTTGCACGTGATGTTGTTATAAGCTCTTACATTCTGTCACAATCGCATCACTCCTGTCTTACACCATCTTAATTCATAGGCTAAAACATCCAAAATCACAGATGACATCGGTTACTGATAATGTAATAAAGAATAGTTGATGAAAGATGTGAACAACCACCGAACCATCGTATCTACGTAACCTCTTCACTGTTCAGCCTCCTCGCAGAACTTTTCATCTCTTGTCACTGTCTTTCGTCCACTTACAACATCCTCGTTACGAATTGATGGTTCATGTCGATATGCTTCACCTTGTCTCTGGAATCAACTACCTGATTTTCTCCATCAGCCTCATTCCAGTCTCTCTGTCTCTGAAGCACCTGTTCCTACACCTGCCACATACTCTTCCTCTGCTGATTTACCACTGTCGCCACGAGCCATGTCGGTTTTGTTTTTAGTTTTTTTTTATTATTTTTTACTTCGCCCCCGTAAGGGGTGCGGAAGTATTGTGATGAGTACGTTTGTGTGTCTGTCTGTCTGTCCGCGAGAATATCCAGAACCACACACGCGATCTTTACCAATTTTTGCATGTTGCCTATGACCGTGGCTCTGTCCTCCTCCGGCATCGATGCGATACGTTATGTAGGCCTACTTCCGGTTCTGTGGATGACATCATGTTATTTTTCTCTAATGGGCCGTATACTAGGAGGATAGAATATATCGGCCGTATAGCGGTATGAATTTTGTTGTACGAAAGACCGATTTCGCTGAAATTTACTGATTTGCCACAAAGTCGGACAGAATTCAATTTTCTCTTATTAAAAGGCATAATTTTAACTATTTCGAAATTACTCGCAAATTAAAGTAAAGGAGGAACGGAGAAATTTTACGATTAATGTGAAGAATTACTGAAACTCACGTCGACGTAGCTATTGTTACTATATGGTAACGGTGAACGTTGGAGGAGAAACAAATATACCATAATGCATGGAGTAGGAAAGCGAAGTTAGTTTAGCGTTAATGGGACTTAGGTTACGGAAGTATATAGAGTTAAGGGAGAATTGAGCCGCTGAGAATTATTATAGTAGTCCATCTGCAAATACCGAAGTTGAATACACAGCGCGGGCGAAGTCTGATATCTACGACTGCCTGTTTTTTCTGTTTTTTTTTGTTTTATGCGGCAGATTAAGTAGGCTATCCGCCAGCTTTTGGGCGCACGTTAATATAATGGTGTCGTATTGTATCTTATCGTAATTGCAATATGACTCAAAGTTCCACTCTGACAAAAATAAACAGATTGAATTTAGAAATATAACAGCAAATTTCAATGTATGAAAACTTGTAAGTTTAAACAAAGTGTAATGGCGATAAAG
>Ga0209363_1000546_pt1 | contig 15114 bp, 12 predicted proteins | sample WorMetexBAHAMAS3_FD_187385 | JGI IMG/M metagenome (GOLD analysis project Ga0209363, IMG submission 187385) | Marine gutless worms symbiont microbial communities from Max Planck institute for Marine Microbiology, Germany - Inanidrilus exumae... | ecosystem: Host-associated > Annelida > Digestive... | reverse complement strand
GTTCAGTTTGCTTACTTACTTAAGTTTTTACTTACTGGACCTTTGTACATGAAGACGACCGGTGAATCATGATATCAGTCATACCAGTCACTGATATCATGTGACTGATATGATGATATCACATCATTATCACTGATATCACTCAGTGACTGATATGACTGATCAGTGATCACATCAAAATTTGAAACCTTCAACTTTGATTTAATGATTGATTTTACCGTTAACAGTTGAATTAAAATTTAAAATTGAACATTTCTCATTTTGATATCATGTGGCGGTTGAGAGGCCGTCTTTGCTCACTTTTGTTATCACAATTACCGTTTTTGTGAAAAAACGTGAGAAATTAATTCCAATTATATTGTATATTTATGCAGCAGTAGACGCGTGCAGTGCTACCTTTTCTTATTTAACATTATTTATAAGTATATATAACTGGGCCAAAGTCGGCACAATGTACTCTAAAATGGGCGGCCGCAGTGAGCCGCAGAATTCCAAGAATTTGCCGCGGTGAGCCGCGGAATTTGGCAAACAGCGCCGCGAAATTTAGCAAAATTTGCTGCGGAAAACTGTGGGCCCTAGTCATCAGTAGGGGATAGTGAATATTCTCTGTAAGTTTCATCAAGATTGGTCAAGGCGTTCATAGTATATCGTTGTGGTAACAAGGTCTGTCCAGATGAATAAATGGATGAACGAATAAACTGACAAACTAGATGGAAAGTACTCTGAGAAAGTACAATTCCCCGCGAAAGCGAAATTTGGGGTTTTTTTGTCACCACAACTTGGCTATACTTGCCACACTTACTATTATAGAAATATTATAAAATGTTAACAATCGCCAGTTTACGAAGTTTTTTGACCGTTACTTCTACATCCCTCTACCGATCTTAACGAAACATGAACTTGGTCTTCCCTTCCCCCCTAGGAACCTTCCCATAAAATTTGGTACAAATTCGTCCACAACCTTTTTAGTTATCGTGGTCACAGACAGACAGACACAAAGACACACAAACCAACGCCAGTAAAAACATATTCCCTCGCTTTCGCGGTAAAAATAAACGGATGAATGCGGCTGACGGACAGCCCAATAACGTAGCATCTTTGCCGACACTGTTGGGTGGAAAAGCATAAATACAATCATGCAGAATTCCATCAAATAAATATGACGACACTTCAACACACATGCAGTGCATATGTTTAGTGGACACTTTCTGCACAAACATGAGTCAGCTAGTTGCCTCCCCAATCTTACAGTGTCTGGTCCAAAATATGACTGGATACCATCCCTGGCAACAACAAGGAAATGACTCATTCGACATCATTTTCTCATTCATCAACTGACTCATGAGCTGCTGCAGCTGCTACTACTTCTACCACAACTATTACAGTTTCATGACCATTATACAGCTCAATTTGTGTTAGCCATCATCCCAAGTTAAGGATTGGAGGATTTTTGGAGCAACTTTTTACTGCTCACAAGCTGTCGTTGACTCAACAAGTACATTCGGATTTGAGAGAAGATGCCAGAGTTAAGGTTAGAGGTGCTACTTACACCGTCTCAGCACCATCTCACACTGTCACAAGTACGTCCGTCTTCAGGACGTACATATATCCATACATGCCATTCCTAGATCCACATACTGCACGATTTCACGAACGGCGCATCTCTAGCGTGATGTTTACGTCGACGCATCTCTACAGTAATGTTTACATGCCGGTTGGCGTGGCCGCGCTCTGGCCGATTCGTCCGATTTTTGGATTGGATTTTGGGAAGCAAAGTTCACAAAAATGGGAGATTCCCTGCCTTGGATGCTGATGAACCGCCGTGCAAAATTTTACGCCGCTAGCTTTATCCTCAGCAAAGAAATCCGTAACCGTACAAACAAACAAACATACAAACAAACAGTAAATGATATATCCTATCGGCATGTGTGGATAATAATTACTGGAAGCAGAGTATTCGGACGAATACAAGGGTCAAGAATGATGCTACAGCATCGAGTGAAGATGAAGTTAACAAAATCTTGAAAACCAACCACCGAGTTTTCATGACAGGACCAGAAGAAACTGCGAGATGGCAGACCAATAAGAACTCCACAAACATCAGCCACCAGGTCTGACTCGGACACCACGTGTTCTGGCAGCCGTTGTACTGACATATCCACCATCTCAATACGTTTAGCCATATAGAGTCGTCTTGATTCATCAAATGCACTGCAGCCGGCCTCAGACAAATACCGACGTTCATGATCTCTCATGCTTCTAAACAATAACAACACACAAGTACAAAAAACTACATCTGCTACGAAAACGAAGACAACAACAGCAACAACAGTTTTATAGCCACTATACAAATATACGTGTTAAACAGCATTAGCCGGCACCACTCGTTAAGAACCGGAGAATTTTCTTGGAGTTTAATAGCGCCCACGTGTCCTTGCTGCCACCAACTAGCGCATTCGCATTAGGAAGAATACACAAGAGTTCTTGTCACCGTCTCCGTATCTTATACATCTGTCAGGAAAACTGGTGCAATTTACTAATGCTTGTGAACACAGTTTTTCGACTGTTTTAAAGACTGTTGTCAGACAACATTTTTGTTGACCATTAAATCAAAGCTTACAAAACATCAAAATGAGTTGTCACAGCCTACTCTTTCAGTAACTGGTGAAGAGTACTTAATATCAACGTCAACTGAATCATACCGGCCAACAGCCTCCCACGTGTAATGTTCATCAAGTTTATGATGCACTGCGGCTGTCCAGATGTCAGCAGATTCAGAGCTACGTTCACTGTCCATCACTGACTGCAATGAGGAAGTAACTGATGATGGCGTTGTTTCCATAAAGCCCTCATCTTCCAATGTCTGCCAACATACACACCAGAATACTGCTGCCATAATGTCATTACTTCAGAGGCAATATGGTCTCAGACTATGTTTGAAACACCATCAAACTCTCTCATCTGTCAGAGAAATTAATGTCAAGGCACAAGTGACAGAGAGGCTGATACAACAACGTGTCGCCCTAACGGGACGTAGCCGTACTGGCCCGCCAGGCAGTGTCGGCTGCCTGACCGCACACGCGCCCGACCTGGCGGTGGCCGATTGCCCACATGCTCTGCGGCCGGCTCGTCCACCCGCCAGCAGCATTACAGACGACGACAGATGCCAGTGATCAAAACAATACTGGCCCATTAGGCGAGCCAGTAATAAGACTGATGATTGAATCCCAAACTATGACAGCAACCATTAACCATCAGATAGAGCACATAATGTGATCATTTTACAGCTAAACCAACTGCTGAGATAAAGAATAACACACTACACAAACGATTGGTATTCAGTGTAACTTCTGCTGTTAATCTATAAGAATACACTATTTGGCCTCATGACTGGACTAATCTGAGTATGAACAGATTCTGAAGTACAGATGTATTTAAAAATGTTATACACAGTAAAAACCACATACTCTGACAATGTGCCTACCTCGACAGGGTTTCGTTTGTGAAACGTTGGTATGACAATGTTGGCTGAGTTTTGCAGATCAGGAATATCAAGCTGGACATTAACAGAAGGCACTCGAGAGTGGACAAGCGCACCAAACAGATCCGAAGATTGACTTCTGTGCATCTGATGACTTCTCACTGAAATCTGTCACAGTCATAGCATCTGTGATGCCTGAACTGGTTTAAAATTATAGTAAACATAACAATGACAAATTAGCCCAGTACGGGACTGGTGGCTGACTCCTACTTACTGCCAACTTCAAAGTCATGTGACACAAAAACTAGGACAAAAATCTGAAATCCGGCCCTGATAAGCTTTAGGTATTGCCGCCTAATTTACGAATCCTTGGTCATTTGCCAGCCCGTGTTATAAATGGGGGAGGAGACAGCCTTTGAAAATGGCCAAATTTCCGACTTTCAAGGGCTCATGACCTTGTCCTTGACCTTGGATTGGGTAATACTGCAAACCGTCATGCATCACTCGTCGACCTCTACCTACATACCAAATTTCGTTGAAATCAAAGAAACTTTTTGTGGACGGACAGACGTGTTGAGTACGGACGGACGTACAGATAGACGGACGGGCACACAGACATATGAGACCCACTTTATTAGGTCGACTCGGAGGATAAAATTGGGCAATTACAATAGTATGTATTTTATAACACGGTGATGTCATGGAGCTGTGCACATGCATTAAAGAGTGAAAGAGTATTAGAAATCATCCCTATTTCCACCGCATCTCACAGCATTATAACAACCCCCCCCCACACACACACAAACACCAAACCCATCCCTGCATAAATATTGTTCTTGCGATATTATTTAAACCATCATTCACTCTTAACGCTGCAAAGTTTTTGCGGTCAAAAATGGATAAAATCTCGGTCAATTTGTGGCAGGAAACACAAAATTCGCGGTGAATTCATGGTTGCAATCATAGCAATACAAACACATCAAATACAGGTTTTGTGTGTGAAAACAAAATGTTGTTTTTACTTTCACTAACAAAAAACATTAACTGGACAGCAATCAAACAGCTACGAGTTAATCACTATAGCCATTCACGTCAAATCATTCAGTGATTTAACATGAGTTTCTATGCTACACTAGGTCATATTTCATCAGTAATGCTACAAAAGCTGATAAATACACGTTTTTGTGACATTAACAAACAAAATAAGTCAAATTCATGGCAATTCTTGGCAAAATGCAAGAATTCGCGGCAACAGCTCAAATTCGCTATTTTTGTTAACACTGCAACGGCCACTAAAAATTTACAGCTTTATTCATTCTGAATGCAACATGTTTCTAATTCTGCTGATTCACAAGAAACCAAAATCTGTTCCATATTAATCCATGTAAAAATGACATGCCATCAAGAAAATTCTTTTACTAAATCAGACAGCTCAAGTTACCTAATATTTTCCGCTAATATATTTATCATCCTCATTACCGCAGTATAATATACTGTTATTGTTACCACACACAGTGTTCCTGAAAATGTTCCCAATCAATGTGGTATTACCACGTAATATCTCCAAATCTCCATGGTTACCGTTGTTACAATAACCATGTCAGTTTCTAACATGAATGTGTCCATGAACGTTCACGATGTAACATACAATCATTGTAGACTTTCAACAACTATGATTCAAAATTTTCAGTGACATATAGATAAGCCACTGACACTCAGTCCCAGCAGACGTCTGCAAAGAGACATCTTCAATGGAATCCTATTGTAATGCGATAGGTGTGTTTGAACTGCTTATGCTGAAACGCAATATTTTAGCTGTTCCAGATTGTGATTTTACTGTCAGAGACATTGATTTACTAATTCAGAGTATGTGTAACCATTTGTGTTAATTCTAGGTTTTTTCTTTTCTATTTTTACATTGTATGTACTTTGTGTACGATTTTATAATAATAATAATAATAATAATAATAATAATAATAATAATAAACACATAAGCCGACTGACATGACTTAGCGGTGCAGCAGTAATTGTAACATTTACGTACGTCATTGGAAAACATGCTGAGGTTTTGCAGGTGCGAATACGGCATTGAAGAAAACAACTGTCAACACAAACGTGCATATGTTCTCGTTGTCTACAAAAAAAATCTAATTACTAGCAATGTTTAATTTACAAATTTCAAACTGCGGTCGCAATTAAGGAATCCGTCATCCAAGCCACACAGACGACATGTGCTTTGCGTAACTAGAACAGACATTGCAATGAAGCAAACAATACTCGAAAACGAATTAAGGCATAGTTTACCTGAGCAGAGACAAGACTAATTAAATGAATGTGTGAATGAAATGAGAAAACTAGCCCTGTGTGGACAACTCTTTACAACTGACGTTTGTAACAAGTTCAAAGTCATGTGACACTAGGACACTAGGACAAATATCAAAAATCCGACCCAATCAAATTTAGATATTGTGCAATAGTTTAAGAATCAGTGGTCAGTTTGCCAGCTCCCACTGTAAATGGCAACGAGATAGCTTTCAAAAATGGCCAGATTTCCAACTTGCAAGGACTCGTGGCCTTGACCTTGACATTGGATCGGGTCATACTGCATACCATACTGCATAGTACGCTAGATTAAACTGGCCATCCCGTCAGCTTTTGAGTGAACGTTAATCTACCATATAGTATCGTACCATCGTGCATCACTCATCAACCTCTACCTACATTCCAAATTCAATTAAAATCAAAGAAACTTTTTGTGAATGGACGGACATGCGAACATTTGAAATCCACTTTATTAGGTCGACTCAGAAGAGTCGATCTAAAAAATGTAAAGCACCACAATGTTAACATGAGACGATAAAGTTTTTGGGTGAAAAAACGTATGAATTACACAGTAAAAATGTTATACCTACGAACAGGCAAACGACAACATGAACAGCTAACAACATTTAAGACGTCTGCATCGTATGGAGTTGTTTGCGTGGTTCTACGTTTAGCCATTTTGGTGCAGTACCGGCTTGTGACAGACAGACAAACAGACGGACACACAACAACAGCATATAATGCGCTAGCATAGCGTCATGCATAACAAAATGAGTTGTTGTTGGTGTTTGATTATATCCTGCTCAGCAACAAATCGAACAGTTCTGCAAACAGCTTTGCACAAAAATATCTGTCTACGTGTTACCTGAGAATTAAGCAGAGCATTCTGTGATAGTCCAAGGGTCTGGTCACATTGCACCTCAAACACTTCCCTGTTGCAATCAATACACAACTCACGGTGGAGTATGCATATAAATCATGATACTATAAACGTTGTGGCATGCAGACCTTCTCAATGGTGTAATACCTAGAAATCGCAGGTCTATACAAATTGTTCGTGCAAAGTCCCAAGTCCGACTGCATAATATATCTGCAGTGGTATCACTTGTTACACTGACAGATGCTCAAAACTGGTAGGACTCAGTGTTATAAAATTCTGTTTGACTGTGTTATTAACTACTGTAACAAATTCTTTGAGTTGCATGTTACTGCTGCTAGCCGTCATCTGTTTAACCCGTTCCCGCCGATTATGGTCGCCAGCGACCCAATTACGGGTCACTAGCGACCCGATTCGGCGGTTAATTTTACTAAGTCCGGGGTGGAATTTTCCAGTTTTTCGGACACACATACACACATATATTCAGGCGGGAAAAGGTTAAACTATACAAACCTTTGAGCAAAAACTAGGTGAAAATTTAAAGCTACGGTCAACTGTAAATAGGCAATCAAAAAGATAATTAAATTAGAATTAAAGTAAGAAACCTTGGAAAATACATAAAACTGTCACTTCTGCAGACATCCAGCTTCGTATCACCATAGAACAGTGGGCCTTGTGGCAGCACAGTGCTCTTTGATAACTAAACAGTGCATAAACATAACAGTGGCATAGTGGTAGCATCATTGGTCTAGATCAACGAGGTTAACCTACGCTGAGTCCGGTTAGTACTGGGATGGGTGACCGTTTCCGGGTTCGACTCCCGGAGGCGGCACTTTATTTCGGTATGTAACCAACCACCCAGGTCGACTCAGTCTTCTACCCTCCGTGGGATGGTAAAATGAGTACCAGCTGGGGAGTAAAGGCAGGCATGGTGCGATTTGCAGTTAAAACTGTGTGATCCATGTCTGAGCGCATTAGAGGCACTTTGCGTAATGCGCTATACAAATACACGTATACCTTACCTTATACCTTACCTAATAACAACAATACAACAACACAACGAAACAAACAGTGCAAAATGTAATCCATAATTCCACATAAATTGAACGTTTTTCTCCACATGAACTTAACAATTACCTCCAAAGCCTAATCAATCGCCTACTCTCTAAAGTAGTGACCATGCCAAAAATTTCATAAAAATTCATCCGTAACTTTTTAGTAACGTTGCTGACCACCAAGTAACAAAGCAAAGAACAAACCGAGGCAAATTTATGACAGAAATATTCCTAAGAAATGTGCAATAAGAACAGCAGTTCTCCACATACTCTTTCCAGCTAAAAAGCTGCAGTGCAAAAAAACACGTGTGGGGTATTCGATCCACATCAGCCCATCACTTTTCAGACCGCACAAATTCCTGGACTTTTCCAGGAGCAACAGATGCAACCATCATTGACAGTGGCCATCAGCATCGTCTGGCACCTGAAATGACATTGGAGGTATAAAGACTATATGATTATCACTTATTGCCATATGATCCTACTCTTTTCTCTTTGAAAAGGCAACATTACGGCTAAGTCACACTTAATCAAGTGCCTACAATGAATAGCAAACAGCACTGTGCTGTGCTGTGTATCATTCAGCCAGTCTGGTGCATGCACTGAAGTGTTCGACTAATAAATTTTCCAGTACCCGTATATTTCCCGGACTTTTCATCAATTTCCTCACTTTTCCTGACCCACTGCTATTTCACCCGACATATACTTCATCAACAAACACTGTGTCTGACATACATTTGTCTGGTGAGTAAAATGCTCTTCGTGACCAATCACAGGCAATGCAGATGTCTGAACGCTGTCTTGAAGACACAGCAGAAACTGCAGTACAACATTGGTATCAGAATATTTTCCATCTGCAACAAAAAATGCAATCTTACAATGAAGGACAGATCACAGATATAAAAAATGGTTATTGGAATCCTGAATTCTCAATCAATTTTTCGACACCCAGTCGTTCCAATTTCACCGAACCACTCAGAACAAGTTGTTCACACTAGGGATATTAAACACAGTACGAAAATTCGAAATTTGATTTAGAAATTTGAATTCATTTTCACTGAATTCGAAATTCGTGTGAAACAGCGCTATACAGCAATACATACGTATGGTACATGGAAGACCATTTCAAACAATTGTCCTTGCCTGGCAGTGCGTCTCATTGCTTCCCACAAAGGGAGACCTCCCTAGCAAGCGGTACAAACCGCAACACAGACTGGAATCAACTCAAAGCTACGCACTGTATTCACACTCCATTTGTGTGACTGGCAGTTGACCGTGTGGTGGTGTTGGCGGCAATTACCTTTGATGTGACCGTCAACCTGCCCTGGGTTTATTGCCTTGCATTAGTTGCAGTAATCCAAGAAGCCTGCATTACACTATACTCACGCACAGCTGCTACCTGCTACCAGTGCTTTGTCTTTTTGAACAAGAACTATGGCCTATACTGGTGGACATTAAGAGAGATGACTATTGCTGAACTGATGTCTGTGTCATGCAGTCCTGCAGTTTGAACAGTACTGTTACGTAAACGTTCAACGCTTGCATAATTATGCCTAACTTTGTGTCTTTATCACATTAAACACCTATTTATTGCATTAGTACTCAACAGCATGTTTGTAGCAACATATGACTGTTGGAGCAAGGCACAAAACATGATAACACAAATGAATTTCGAAACTCGAATTTTAACAGACAAATTTTGAATTTGAAATACAAACGAATTTAACATCCCTAGTTCACACGCATATGCCTCTGTCACTACGAAGTATAATCTGGTACTGGCCAAAGAATAGTAATGCTGCACTGATCTGCAACCCAAACTTGGTGACATACCCATCTATGGGTTCAAAGCCTATTAAAAAATGAACTACTCCTATGCAGCTCTATGAAGCAAGGCACTCTTTATTGTGACAACACATTAGCAAATGTGGGCACATTTCCAGTCAAAGAAGATGCAAAAACATTGCAATCAGTTACAGACCATGGTGTAATGAATCTACTAATCTTTGCAGTTTCTGGGCATCATCAAATTTTCGCCGAGAACGTAGATAAAAAGCTCTAGCATACAGCTGTTCCTTCACATTCAGCTTCACTTCACTTGTATCAACACTACAACAATTAAACCACATGCTATAAAAAAGCCATTCTTTGAATATGGTGCACAAGGTACATACTCAAACAGAATAATTACATTACTTCAAAATCAAGTATGGAAAGAATTTCTCCGCAGGTTAACATAACCACTGTACACTATTAATGTATAAAAATCAATAAATGATGACAACAATGGTCAAATTTATACTGAAAAAATGAACATATGTCACGTTTCAGATCACTTGTAACTTTAACCAATTATTACTTTATTGCCTATTACAGCCAATCATCCAACCGCTACCTACAGCAATGCTACAGAAAAAAAAACACGACACGAACTGAGCGCGGCTGTGATCGTCCAGATAGCGAAATACAGTCTCAAATGCAATGGATTTTAGCTTTTTCTGCTTGAGTTGTTTCTGTTCATGTGACCAAACACCGGCATAATTCCTCGGTGCATTATCTAGATGCAGAGTGCTCAGCTGACTCATAAGTGTCAGAACACTGTCAATTGCCATGATCTACAGGAACAGAATTTTTACTTCCACCTTTATTCTAAACACAGTCACAACATTCAGCACACTGACATAAAATATTATGGCAATATGCCAATGGTTTACACTTGCAGTTGCATCATACATACGTTCTACAAGAGGCAGAAACACAAACCTAGCAAACTTGTTGCTGTATCTCAGCTCGGTTTAACCTTTCCTTGACACTAACATTACTGAACTCGCCATGAACACTACTGTCCATTAAATTAAGGGTGGCATGATAAAAAATTTATGAATAATGGCTTCCGGATTTTCTTATCGTTTTTAACATCTGATTCTATAAAAATTCAACATGTGACTGTAGGCACCATGAAAATAAACACTGCATGCTCCATCATTTGCCTAGTATTTGCCTGTACTTGGTGACATGGGGACTAGATACAGTGTGCAGTCAGTGGCATGGGTGATGACTCTTGACAGGGGTTGGCACTGAGATGGCGAGTTATGATATGAGAAAAGCACATTTATGAACTACAATGTTCATGGATCTACAAGAAAAAAATATTCCATGTCAATGAAATATCTCGTGCTCATACTGTTGTAGTGTTGTGCGATACCTGAAATTGGAGCGACGATAACGATACCATCTCGGGTATCGAATATCGCGATACTACCGCGATACCAGAAATGCACATTGCGGAATAAGTAAGTAAGTAATCTTCATTTCATTGTCGTTCAGAATTCACCAGTGTCAGAGCAGACTCTCGATCAGTAGTAGTAGGCCTACTGGCAGCCTGTAGGAGTCAGAATCGTATGTATGCGCGTACGCGTCTGTACTGCTACTACATATACTGCAGCGGTGAGCCTGTTTCGTCCTGTGGCGTTGTGTCGTGCATTGCGTTGTGTAAATTGTGTACTACTATCAATCAATCAATCATTTAATTCCGAGAATGGTACAGTGCACAGTACGATTTAAGACATTTACTAATCGCCATCCTTCGTGGTGCAGCAAGGCACTACAATCTATTACAATCTAATCTATCTCTTGCAGTTAAAATTTGAAAATCACAATCATCACGCGTCAAAAGTCAAAACATGACGTCATATATCACGCAATAGAATATCGCAGTCAGATTTATAGATGCATGATTTTGTGCGTGTAGTGATGCGCAGGACTGTACTTGTTGACTGCTGCTCGCACTCGCAGTCACACACTCATTGTTGTACTGTGATTTTCTGCGACTTCACTAAACTATTCGTTTGCATTACGGGCTTGCAGTGTGCACATTGCTAAATGCTAAGTGATACGAGCTGCACAGTATCGACGATACTCGCGATACTTTTGCCGTTTCACGGTGTTTTTTACTGCTACGATATACCGCGGTATATCGTGACCTTGGCGATACTGGTATCGTCGTGTAGGTATCAACGATAAGTATCGAGGTATCGTGGGTATCGCACAACACTAGTCCGGATGAACAAACGAACAAACAAACAAACAAACAGACTGACGGACAGCCTGAAAACATAATGTCTCTGGCCACACAGTCGGACGGTAAATGCGTAATGATGAACGACTTTTAGACCAACCGATGATATGAAGCCAGCCTGAGCTGTTGTCCTTCCCACCATCAGAGTCGACTGTGCATGTATACAGGCCAGCATCAGCAGCAGACACAGACTGCAGGACGAGGCTGCCATCCACATCTATGATAGCATGTGTGGTAGAAGACTGAACGTTGATCGGAGCTGAGTTACGATACCAGCGACGAGACACTGTGTAGTGTGGATCACTGTTGACAATGCAGCCTAGAGTTACTTGACGACCCTCCAATGCCGACACATTCCCCACCGGTTCCACTATCCTTGTACGCACTGCAAGCAACACAACGTCAACATCTGCTGTAAATACTCAATCAGTACAGCAGAGATGCCAACAATGCTTCACACAAATTACTGTTCTACTATCATTACTCAACATCATGGGCTATTCAGGTTACAGATTCCTGGATAGTTCTTTGCCATTTGTTAAGATCCAAGATCCACAAAATCAACCGTGCATTCCACATATCCACTCAACACCTTGATCACAGTGTCCCACAAGACTGCTGCTGGGTGGATGACTTATAGTCAGTCACCTATGGAACAAAACCAAAAAACACACAAAACAAAAATAATAAACGTAGCATTAACACAATGGCCCTTGTTAAAACAGCAAAAAATAAGTAACTCAAATATGACAGATGATGACAGATGCTAGAGAGCAAAACAACGCTGGCCGCCCTACATTATGTGTAGTTGTAGGCGGGCCAGTAATAATCATATATACACATGTACAAATTATGAACAGATGCATACATAAAGAGGAAGTCTAGAACAGACCTGTCGGTGTTGTTGACAATTTCAGGTGTCTGTACACCGGGATCAGCTCTAGGCCCAACGCTCATTAACGAGTAAGGGAAGCCTTTACCTTCTACATACTAACTTACAACCGATGGTTTATGAAAAAGGTGCAAGTTTACATAACTCATCCTACTTTTATGTTAAAATAATTTTTTTAAATCAACACAACGTACCATCTATCTATCTAAGGTAATAATAATACAATTTATATAGTGCCAATAAAGTCAGAAGATACAGAGGTGCTCAGTGACGCTAGGCTAAGGTGATACAAACAAGAATGCTATGAAGACACTGACAAGACTGGGTGAGCCGAGCTGAGCCGACCTGTGACTCTGACGACGGCGTGTGCAGTAACTGATCCTTGACTGTTATTAGCCGTACAGACGTACGTTCCACTGTCACTCAGACTCAGACTGTTCAGTAGCAACTCAGTGCCACTACCGACAGGCCTTGTCATGTCACTGGCTACAACGTCAGTCAATTTCCTGGCATCACAATGCAGTGCACACAATCCACAAGACAAAATTCTCAACGTACACAACACTAGTCCATCTTCTGTGAAAACATGCCTGTGTCTGCATCAGAGGGGTCGTCTCAAGTGGAAGATGCATAACAGAGATCACAAAATGCCAGTATTGTCACAATACTATATAAGTGCTAATCTTTACACGGGGGCTGAACTGAAAGTGAAGCACTGACTCTGTGTTAAACATTCTGCAGTCACTGGGTTCCGAAATATGAACTAAAAGCATTATAGAAATAAGAACTGCTTCAACACAAGCACTGCGGTGTGTTTAAAGTGAACAAGAGATCATGGAAACAGAGAGTGAAGCGATAAAGAATTGGAAGAAAGGAAGCAGCAGACTAAAGTCTGTTAGTGTTACTCTAAAGCACCTTCCACATCAGCACCAATGTCGAAGCAATGTTCGACTTTGTCAAAGCAACATTCGACTTTGTTGCCAAAAACGGCAACAACGTCGAACGAGTTTATTGTGAAATTTCATCCTTTTGACGAAGTCGGAACAAATTGAACATGTTCAATTTGTTGCGAAAAGACGAAACTTCGTTTGACATTTTTGCCAAAAACGGCAACGTTGCCAAAAATGACAACAATGTTGAAGCAACGTCCGACTTTGTCGAAGCAACATTCGACTTTGTCGAAAGAATCGTTCGACTTGTGGCATTGGACAATGTTGCTTCCACGTTGTTGTTGGTGTGGATGGGGCTTCTACAAAGTTGCCTGTTGCTTCAACTATGTTGCTTTGACAACAACGACGCTGCTGGTGTGGATTGAGCTTAACAATCAATCAACATCGCTGCCTTCATAACTGATACTTTTCAACAAGAGTTCACGGTATTACCTCGTGTCCATGTGATGGTTGGTGTGGGGGCGCCATTCACTGCACAGTAAAGACACAAGTTCGTGCCCATGACAACCGTCTCATTGCGAGGTCTGTCTATGAAGAATGGTGCAAAGCCTAAATCACAAATAACAATCACCCAACGCCAGTAGTCACAACACAACAATGCAACTCATCTCAGCCAATGCAACTAAATAGATATTTTTGTCCCCTTGACATTGTTGGTTCAATAACAAAGGGTTAAAAAGTCTCTCCCACGTATTCCTAAACATTCTCTTCCAGAAGCAGAAGATGAACTTCATCATCTTGACGGCCTGACCTTGACCTTTGACCTCCAGAATCTAACCAGATCATCAATAGAGGCTGGTGGTTATTGCCTGTAGTTTCATTAAGAATGCTCAAGCCATTCATGAGATATCATGGTAACAAGATCTGTCCAGATGAACGGATGAACAAACGAATGAACAGAGAGAGACCAAAAAACATAATGTCTTTGCCGTGACACTGTCAAGTGTTGAAAGCATAACACGATGCAGTTGGAGACGGCAGACTTCGCCCCCGGTACAGCCACCTGGCAATCTCAAACAAGCAACATTGTCCATCGTCCGACTAATGCTGCCACCTGGAGAGCTGTAAGAAACATACACGTCATCTTTGATTCGGGCCTATTCCCGCATTATATAAAAGTATGATGTTATCCACAATACCAGAAGTACATAACAGCATGGCCACGGGTAACATGTACAGAAAATTTGTTGAAATTTTTGGACATGTGGATTTTGATACATGCAAGTGGATAAACAGACATACAGACAAACAGACATATATAGAAAAGCTGATCGAAATTGTGACGTCTTACTCACATCTTGGCCATATAATATCGAGCACCGCTGGCGACAGTCTAGACGTTGCAAAGCGGCAAAATGATTTTAATGGTCAAGTTAATAATATGTTGTGTTTCTTCGGAAAGTTGCCATCTATCGTTAAATCCCGTTTATTCTGTTCGTATTGTACAAGCTTCTACGGT
>Ga0209363_1000545_pt1 | contig 15119 bp, 7 predicted proteins | sample WorMetexBAHAMAS3_FD_187385 | JGI IMG/M metagenome (GOLD analysis project Ga0209363, IMG submission 187385) | Marine gutless worms symbiont microbial communities from Max Planck institute for Marine Microbiology, Germany - Inanidrilus exumae... | ecosystem: Host-associated > Annelida > Digestive... | reverse complement strand
ATGACAAATTATCTCTGAAAGGGGCGTGGTCACTGTCAAATATGGAAAATAAGCGATGATATCTCGAAAACGGTACGAGATAGCCTCATAGTTTCTATTAAATTTAAATAGGAAGTCGTATGCGCTCTATCGAATGGTTATGTTGCCGATGACCTTGGGTGACCTCTAAGCACGTTAAACCACCTCAGTTTCTACATTTTGCACTGCCTTATGGATCTTCGTGATTGGCGATTACAAATTTGGTTGAATGAGCAAGTCACAGCCTACGGACGACAAACTGTCCCTCATAGGGGCATGGTCATGTCATGTGACCCATTACAAAATTTTGGGGCTCCAATCATATCACTGGAACGGCTGAACCTAGTCGTCAAATTCTGTACACGAGTAGGCTGTATGAATTCTAACAACAGGATGACATATCACCAACAAATGGGGCGTGGTTATGGTCATGTGACTGGTTTAAAATTTGACCGTTTGTCATGATGCAGCGCGTCGCGCGGTTTTGTCAGCGATAGCTGAGCTACTTGTTGCCTTTCATATCTTCGTTGAAGGTAATCGTAGACACTTCAAATTTGGTATGTGGGTTGAACATAGCAAGTCCCAGCCTACATATCACTAACCATCCCTGAAATGGGCGTGGTCACGTCACGTGACCCATTTTAAATTTTCAGACTCTTCAGGTATCTCTCGAACGGCTTATAAGCTCTGTAGATGGGACATGCTTATGGATGGGATGACTTCCCAATGTGGAGTGAGTGGAGTTACACATCGGGTTTTTGACATGTAAGCACAGCCTAACAAATGGCTGTACCTACATGCTGGGAATCCAATCCAGGTAAAATCTGGCTTGAACACACCATAGGTCCACTATCACATGCCAAATTTTGACCCCAATTGGTGAAGGATGTGGGTACAGGAGCTCCCAAAAGTGTAAAATCTGGTCAAAAGTTGCGGTATTTTGTGGTTTTCGCCCCATATGAACGACAGTGTTATGTCCATCAGAGTGAAATCTGGCACTTACTTTGCATGCTAAATTCGTCAAAGTCACAGTATTTTGGCTGACGACTGCTTGTTCATAAGGCTGAAAACTAACAGTATACATAGATTGACAGTGAGGCAATTTCTTCAATTTGGTTTGTGCCAGCTGTTCTGGCCGCCATGATGCAGAGCAAGGTGTAAGCATTTTGCAGCAATAAACAGTCAGATTAATGAGATGGTTGTAGTACTAAGCTTTTACTGCACGATGCTATGCTAGCACGGTGTATGCTGTCGCTGTGTGTCTGTCTGCTCATCTGTCTGTCACACGCTGGTATTGTATCAAAACAGCTGAACGTAGAATCACGCAAACAAGCCACATGATAGCCCAGGGACTCTAGTTTTCTGATGCCAAAAATCTAGGCGAAATTTCAATGGGGTCACCCCCAACCAGGGTGCCAAGTAGAGGTGGGGTAGGTTCAAATCATCGATTTTCGACCTATATCTCGCTATATTTCAGAAACAGTGCAAGATAGGGACAAAGTTGCTGTCGAAGGCTAATAGGAACTCATACGTGCTCTATTGAATGGTGCTATTTGCAGTGACCTGAACTATGGTACCCCAAACCACCTCATTTTCGACATTTTGTATTGTCTTTCATATTTTTGTACAGAGTGGAGATAGAGACTTCAAATTTAGTAGGTAGGTTGACGGTAACAAGTGCTAGCTCACGGATGATAAACCATCCCTGAAAGGGGCATGGTTAGGTCACGTGAACCATTTAAATTTTGGTGTGCACCAACGATATCTGTGGAACGGCTGCAGCTATCGATCGTTTTCAGGTGCTGTCAATTTAGGTGGATGGTCCACTTAATGTGATAAACTGGTGCCCGTCGTCGGTCACCAGTCTATCTATCACACTGACCATCAACATCTGTGTACAAAATGTTGGGCACGAAACAATGCATCATGCGGGTCTGTTAGCGGCATTGGAGACTTGTTCTCAAACCCATTGATTAAATTTTGTTTAAATAACGTGACAAATCTTCGCCAGTTAACTTTTCAAAGTACAGCGACTTGCTATACAACACAGAGATCGTAAATTACTGTGATGTCCCTTCATTCTATCTATATACTGATCAGGCATAATTTGACTTAGACTATGGGTATATGATGGTGCCAAATTTCATCCCGATTAGTGAACAGGCTGGGGGTGGATATGGCTATACTGCCAATGTTACAGCAACTCAAGTGACACTATACAGATTTCTAGTTGTATTTTGTTTCTCCATTCATCCTTCTGTGTGCCATACTCATGCAACAAGTCACAATGTTTGGATACACATGTCTGGTTTTGGAATGTTAGTTACAGTCAGCCAGTGTTACATTCTCTTATAAGGCAGTCTGGTTCAGGTCCTCCATCGAGCAGACTATCTGACAACAGCTAAGCTTCTTGTTATTAGGGATCACAGCCTAGTACTTTATGACGAAATCATACATAGTAGTTTGAGTACTGGCTGTGGGTGACTGCTTACTACTACTGCTGCTATATGTATTAAAAGTTTGTACTTTTTAAGAATGTGTAAGTAAAACTATTAGAAAAATGTTTTTTTTTGTGCAGGAAACTGTCATCTTGAAACTTTCAGTTGCAAAACACTGAACTCGTGCTGTGCACGAGGATGTACTGCCTGCAGTGGTTAATACCTGTGCTGCTGTTGCCAAAGCCTGTTAATCCAGCATTTCTGTACAATCATGCCATGTTCGTCATTTTGTACCTCCTCGGCTTCGTGCTTGAGCGTCGGCCTTGTGCTATTTGTAGCCTGGTGTTTGCCGCCGCCGTCTTCCTTATCTGCTACAGTTGGTCAAGCCACTGCATTGTGTGGCCGTGTGAGCCTTCTGAAATGTCATCACCTATCAGCGGTCACTGATGCAGCATAACTGATATCTGCGAGCATAATAATTTGTGGGTGGTAAAAAGAGTGCCTGAATGTGCAGCAGGACAATGCTGCTGTTACTGACTTTGTTCATTGTATCTTCGCTACAGTTCATCAACTGCTTGCCCATTAACTGTGTAGCGTCTGTTGTACTTTTATAGTTTTCTAACAAACATTACTTGAATGTTATCACTGATGAGAAAGCAAGTTTCCAAAACTGGTGGCATATTGGTTGCACTTGTACTAAATAGTCTTCATTTATTACTGAAATTCTATCTGTTGTCAGTGCCTTTATTGCGGTGTTCTGTTGTAAACTTGGCTTTGATGCATGACTGTATATGACCTACTTCATTAGTCTTACCTTGTTTGCTGTATTATAGTCTGTCACATTCTGTGTCTGTAATCACTGCATTTTAATTTTGAGTGTTTCGCTGCTGGGAAATGCGTTGCATTTTTGGTTTTGCAGATGCTTTCACCAGCCTGCCACACATTTAATCAGTCAGTACAGCATAAATTCCTGCTAGTGATATGCAGTTGTCGTCAATTGTTGGCAAAATACTGATTTTATGAACACTTTGTGTTCAGTTAGTATCTGCAATGCATATAAACAAGTTTATAGTGAACCCCACTACCTGTACTTTCATGGGTTTTTAATGTGTACTTATACCAGATTTAGTAGCTGTTGTATGACAGATAACATGACAGTAGAGAATGCATTGCCGGACGTGTTTTTTCATTCCCGGGAATGGCCGTTTTCATTCCCGGGAATCCCGGCCGCCCGGGAATGATGTAAACCATGAGTGATTGATGAAATAAAAAGCCATAAGTCAAGTACTTTGAAGCAAAAACACCCTGTATTCAAGTGTTTTTGTTCGCAGCTGTAAATAAGATAAGATAAGAAACACGTAAACTATGTAAGCAAAATTGTCACAATACACCTACAGAACGGTGTACTATCACAAGTTGTGATAGTACACCGATTCGTGACGGACAGACACACGTTCTTTTCTCATAGGAAATGCTGCCAAATTACTTCAGCTTTGAATTCCATATATTGCGCCATTATCAATAGATTCACTATCTACGAAACTTTCAGACAGGCAGACTCGAACTTGATAGACAATTCTCGGTTAAACAACACTCGTTAATACAGTCACGCACTCGGTGAAACATACGTACGGTACTGCGCACATGCCAGTGACTGCAGACTAAGTTCAGTCAGTGCACTCTGCAGTCTGCACTGCAGTGCTGCTGCTGCAGCCTGCCATGCTGCTAACTGACCAAATGCAGCAAATAGCCCTTTGAACGCGCTGCGGTCACGGTCTGTCGTCCTATTTAATGAAATATTGTCCACGACTCATTCACGCTTTTCTCCGGGAATGACAGCATTCTCATTCCCGGGAATTCGGGAATGAAAAAGTCCGGGAATCCCGGGCACCCGGGAAACGGGAGCCCGGGAATGCATTCTCTACATGAGAGTAAACACTATTTCATTTGGGATTATAAAATCATTGAATTATTCTTTCTGTGAAGTCCTGTATGTAACAATATTGTTAGGTGATTAGGTAATATGGAAATGTTAACTGCAGGCATTTTTCTGTTGTACAGCATGTACATATTTAATTTGTAATGGCAAGTTTGTTTTTTGACTTTGTTGCTGTGTGTACAGTCTTAACAATAAGTTAACTGCTATTACTTACATTCACACATTTGTGTCGCATTCTCGTGCTACAGGGACTGGACACAGTGATAAATAGTCACTCAGTCTAAAACTATTATTGTTGTTATATTTTCCTTCTTTTGACATTCTTGCTCAAAGATTTAATCCCTATTAAATTTAATATTTGCACTATATTTCTACCTTAAAGGTGCGATATGACCTGAACTATGTTGAAAGCGCCATTGAAACCCAACCAACCAACCAGTGAGCAACTGCTGAGTGAAGTGTGGACAATTAATATTGTTACCATGTTCTAACTATTATGACCATGTTTATAAATCAGTGACAGCTGAATGACTTGGTTAATTAAGTTCACTTTAGTGTATGTTACATGGGTTCGACATTATACAGAATACACAAAAGCAACTAGTTGGCCTGCATTAATAAGGCCGAGTTGTGTTATATTGTACACGTGATCCACTAAACAGTCGGGCATTGGCAGACAAATTTCTTATTTGGCACCAAAAATAACAAATAACCATTTTATTCCATCTGGCTGAAAATGCCAGCAATGCAGCAGTTCAGACGAAAGCAAAAAAACAAGAGTGCAAACATTCATAACTAGATCAGTTCATTTAAGTAAAGTATTACTCATTCAAATGAATGCAACTGAACTGAGTTCACAGTTATTTAGCCAATATGCTGCAACTGTCAAATGGTGGAGCAGACTTGGCGGCCATCAAGTGTATCAAATCATCATCAGACAGTTGCACTCGTCAAATAATGTACTCCAGTAATGATATCAGTCACTGTTGTCCCGTTGAACCAAAGCCACTGCTGCCTCTTTCCGTGTCCTCCAAACTCTACCAACATGACAGCACAGTCAAACATTAAAAAGCACTCAAGATATGCTGGAAAACCCATTTATTCCGGCGTCAACAGGTGAAGGTCACAGCACAAAACGGGTCTGTGTCTGTCTTCAGATAAAATGCAATATTGCCACTTGCTGCATACACAAGCTACACTTGGTTTTCCCAGCCGCTAGCCATGCTAGTGACACTGGTTTTCCGTGTCACATTCCAGTGGCCAATGCTGCTGCTTACCGTCAGATTTTATATGCGTGGAGTTATTCGCAGTCAGCAGCAAAAATAGTGTCTGCATGGGTCATAGCACTCTTGTGAGTGCTGGCTTCAAGTGTTATCTATATTAGCTAGTGATCACTACTTGGGCAACTTTTGAAAAGAATTATCTCAGGTACAAGGATCCAGATCACCGCAAAAATCTTATTGTTTTTCATCCCATTGCAAACAATGCACAAAAATTCATCCAGAGAAATTGTTTGATTGAGTTAAGGTTTTATGTCCCACCTGACACAGATTATTTTGAAAACGTTCTTATGAGCCAATCTCTTGGCTAAGTACTGAAAAAGCAGAAAAACTAAATCTCACAACAAAAGCAAACATGCATCCATAATAAACTATATAACGACATATAATAAATACAACAGAAGCAAAACAATCTTCTTTGATGGAGATAACTTGTATATTAAACATAAATGGCTGTTCATGCTTACGATGGTTGGACAACAAGTTATCAAACAGTGCATCAGGCAAAACCTACTGTGAATTAGTTTAAACCTTCAAAATGGTTATAAAATTAACCAGAGTAGATACTGATACTTAAACAATGCATGCGGTTCCAGCAACCTGACTGCTAACTAAACACAAGACTTGGTACACTGTTGTAGTGGGGCTGGAACAGGGCCTACTCCCCAATTTTGTATAGGGGAACCCATTCACCAAATTCCAGGGGTAATTTAAATATAGCAAGGGGGTTGTAGTGGGGCTTGAACAAGGCCTACTCCCCAATTTTCTACCTTTCTCGGCCCACGCCAGCCCCATCGATCATCCTGTCAGCACGGCAGCAATAGCCCGTCGCACCACCCCATCTCGCCCCGGGAGGCGGTCTATCAACCACTAGCGACGCGCTGATTGGCCATGAGGCCGACGGGGTACGACCTTGGCGAGGGGAGTTGTGGTAGAACTGGTATCGAATGTGGAACGTTGTCAGACTTTATCAAAAGAGAAAAGAATTAATAATAAAAGAAATTCCGCGGACCATCATACGTCGTTGTTGTCTTTGCTCGTCAACATTTAATTAACTGTGTGGCCAAAACCGGTCACACTGTCACTCCTTTCTGGTGAAAAGTTTGATTAAATATTCATCTTTATTTTTGAAACCTTGCTCAGTAAACAGACATGTAGACATTTGTGGCTTAGGTGGTGTGTTCCAGTAAGTGGTTGAAGAATTTTGACTAAAGGCCATATCAAAGGGGGAGTATTCTTCACAAGGGACAGTGTTATGTGACTGAGCAGTCGGAAGCACTGCAGTCGGCTGCAGCAGTCATGCTATTATCGAGGACTGCATGATCTCTTTTGCTGCAAGCACCATAGAAGAGATTGCCAATGCTTCTCAGTGGGCCGGACAACCCCCAAAAATTGCCCCTTCCAGTGGGGGGTCTTAACCCCCACCTAATACATTGTTCCTTGGACGCACGAGTCAGCCCCTGGTCCCTGAATGTACTCTTGATCAGTTCAACTGCTTACGCACAGCATGTCTGTGTGACCAACACAATGACAGACAATGTAGCAATGGGCAGCATCTATGCAATGTATGCAATACAGCCTAATAACAACAAGATTTTTAAAGCATTGAAGGTTGTGCAGCTGTAATGGCAGAAGTGCACATCATAGATATGCAACATATTTTTATCAGTTTTCCTATTAAGCTGAGATAATTCGTTTAAGCACCATAAAATGCGAAATATAGGAAAAATGCCTATAATCATGAAAAATGCATAATGATCCGTATTTTTCATTTTCTCTATCTGATGGCTTGAATCTAACTAGTTTTATGTTTTAATGTCATTATTTCCTAACAATAACTATCACTTTTGTACACGACTGTTACTTTTGCGTTATGGAAAATACAGGGATGTTCCAAAAGAGCGCACATATGTAAAATCACCATAACCTTACAACCGTGAGTCAGAGTCACGCGGTTTCACTGAAATTTACAGAAAATAACTACAAATACGACAGATAACTCAGTTTCAATACTGTATTTAAATAAATATTCTGTTTCACAGAACTTGCTTTAGATGTGCCAAATGCTGAAAGTCACTGTACCGAGCTTAGCAACAATGTAATTTAAAAGACAACAATATTTCAAGAGCAATACGGAATGCATACATCACACTTTGTACAAAAGTGATATTTATCGTTAGGAAATAATGTAATAATACATAACTAACCAAATTCTAGGCAACAGATAACAGAAAAAAAGGGCTAAACGTAGATCACGCAAACAACGCCACGTGATAGTTCAAGGAGTTTTCTAGCATAAATAGTTAATGCCCCATTCCCCCTGAAATTTGCACGCTAAGTGACCCACACCCCATCGGAAAACGATTTAGACCAATATCCGTTCATAGTGCCTCAACTGTGAGAGATAGCGAAAAATGTTCAATTAGTACTAATAGGAAGTCAACAACACGCTTTCCAGTGAGCCATAGATGAACCGTGTATACGTTAGCCATAAAGTCTCCCAAAGGGTGGCACAAAACGCGATTGATTTTTGTTTTTGCCCGTAATATTCAACTTGTGTCGAAAGAAGTCTGCTGCAAAGTTTCGTTGTGTGAAAACTTCCTTAGGCATGTTGTAGCTTCATCATTCCTCTATCTAATGGCCCATAGACGTGACAGTTACCGAAAAAAGTTCAATTAGTCCAATTATCACTAATAGGCAGTCGACAATGTGCATTCCATAGAGCCATAAATGAACCACGTGTGTTACCGAAGTCCCCCAAATGGTGGCTCAAAACAAGAATTTTTACATATTTTTGCGCTGCCTTTCATATCTTCATGGCAGGTAATCGTAGGTAATTCAAATTTGGTACGCCGATTGATCATAGCAAGTCTCAGCCTACTGGCTTTCAAGGCCCTAAGCATACCTCAGGAATAACTGAAGCTAGAATCGTCAAATTTCTTACACAGGTAGGCTATATCCGATGTTACCAAAAGGACGACATATCACCCCCTAAATGGTCATGGTCACGTGACTGCCTGAAAATTTTGCCGTTTGCCGTAATGCAGCGCGTGGCACGGGTTCGTCAGTCACAGCTGAGCTACTTGTTCCATTGCACTTTTATTTCACATTTTATGGTGCTTAAACGAAAAATCTAAGCTTGCTAAACAATATATTCAGATTCAGCATACTCAAACTGTGTAAGTAAGATGTTTATCACCTTTTCACCAAAAATGCCTCTTATGTTCTGATTTCATGAAAACGGTTTCACTGCATACTTAGATCTCAGATCCCTGTTCTTGTACTTGGGCTTGGGAGTCCTTGACAACACTGCCAGTGTTCACAGTGTCAATCAGGAATGACTGATAACTGTAGGACAGACATGCAGACCATACTAAGCAAAGCGACAAGAGCATAACTGCACTACCTTCATTTCAACAAGTTCAGGAATGAAGATTCTTTCCAGAATGAGTTGTGCTATTCTGTCACCTTTGCTCACTGAAATATAATACATAATTAGTACACACACAACATTGTAACAAATTACTACTAACTACTACATGTACTTTCTGTTCTTGTTTAACTGGCATTCAGGTTTTACTTACTGTTTGTCAAACCAACAGTGTCACAGCGATGACGGAACTATACAATGACACGAATACAGTAATCCAAACATATACGACTGACTGACTGAGTTAAGGTTCTACGTCTCTCCTGACACGTGGGATCAACAGGTCATGGGTTTATATCCTACTTGCAGCAAAGCTTGTAACCTTGGGCAAGTTGTTTACAACTATGTGCCTCTGTCAGCAAGCAGTATAACTTGGTATTGACCAAGCGGCGGTGATGCTGTGCGCATGGGAAGGTAACCACAGGCCTCGCAGAAAGCGATGGCAGCCTACCGCCGGGTGGATGACTTACGTGATCTGCGGGTTGACTGCCTATACACTGGTATCAGCTTCGGGCCAAACGCTCGGTAACAAGTATGGGAATCTCTCACTTTTTTTACCTGACACAAAGTCGGTCATTTCGGATACATTCTTCTTAGCCAATCAATTGTAGTACTAAAAAACTAAATCTAACACAAACTACACAACCAAAGCAAACATGCATCCATCTCAAAATATAATAAAATTAGCCCCATGCGGGACTGATGGTCGACTCCTACTTACTGCCAAGTTCGAAGTCACGTGACGTGACACAAAAACTAGGACAAAAATCAAAAATCCGGCCCCGATAAGCTTCAGGTGTGCCCTAATGTAAGAATCCGTGGTCAATTGCCAGCCTCCATTATAAATGGGGGAAAAGATAGCCTTTGAAAATGGTTGAATTTCCGACTTTCGGGGGCTCGTGACCTTGACCTTGGATAGGGTCATACTGCATACCTTCATGCATCACTGGTCGACCTCTACCAACACACCAAATTTCATTGAAATCGAAGAAAAGTTTTTGTGGATGGACGTACGGACGAACATTTGAGACCGGCGTCATTAGGTCGAGTCGGAATTGACCTAATGACCTAACAACAGACAAATAAATTAACCCCATGTGGGACTGACGGTCAACTCTTTACAACTGACGTTTCGGCCAAGTTCAAAGTCACGTTTCACAAAAACTAGGACAAATATAAAAAATCCGCCCAGATCAAATTGAGATATTATGCAAAGTTTAAGTATCTGTGGTCAGCTGCCTGCTCCCATTGTAAATGGTGGAGGTGATAGCTGTTGAAAACGGAAGGATTTCTAACTTTCAAGGGCTCATGACCTTGACCTTGGATCGGGTTATACTGCATACTGTCGTCATCACTCATCGACCTCTACCTACATGCGAAATGCTAAGTTTCATTGAAATCAAAAAAAAATTTTGGACGGACGGACATTTGAGACCCACTTTATTAGGTTGACTCAGAAGAGTCGACCTAAAAAACTAAATCCAGGTTTGGTTGCCTCTTACAACTTCCAGCCTGGAAATGGAATGGGTCTATTCTTAAGAAAGTAAATAAATAAGGAATTAAGTAAGTAAATGATTTACACAGCACCAGAATAAACGAATCAGAGCACATTACAGCACCGAAGCCCATATGGGGCAACACGTACAATTTTGTAAACTCACTAGAACATTTATCTTTTGTTAATTTCTCATGGATGTGGCTACACAAAAAGCAATTAGATGGCTGAATTGTGTTAACTGAACACAATACAGTATTCGCCCGAAGCTGTCAGCTATCCGTGATAAGCTGTTTACTACCTGCATTTGACGATGCCTAGTGTCATGTGCCTGCGACTGAGTGATGTCAGTGTTATCTGCTGCATTACTTATTTTCAGTTTCCAGTTCAGTCTGCTTTTCTTCCATATATTGGTCGCCAGGCAGCACCAACAATGCGGCGTACTATTGGTTTTGATATGCGCAATATCGGACATTGGACGTTGCCGAAAATTTGGGTAGGTACCTTTCTTGTGCGGAACGTAGTCTAGGGGAAAGACTTGGAGCTGATTCTAGCGGTAAAAGTGGAAACTAGACACAGTAGTGAATGTCAAATGTCAAATAGTAGTGAATGTCTGGCGATCTGTAATCATTATGTAGGCCTGCAGTCGCAAGACCTGGAAATTTTGAGAGCAATTTTCTTTTTTTTGGAATCACGACCACTTATGGTAAAATTTTCAAAATTCTGGTCCTTTCACTGCCTCACCGATCGACGTTGTTGTGTGGAAATGTCATGAAATTTATCAGATGGGAAATCATGCGTTATTTACCTGACAAAAAAACCACAAAATTTCGCCTGCCTATCAAACTGCTGATATTGTGCGGATCGCACCCAAAATCTGCCAGGGCCAGTGGCCACCCCCAACAATGTACTCAGTGTTCCAGATTTCATCCAAATCGGTTCACTTTTGGCATAGTTATTACATGAACACATGAACACGGTTTTTTGCCCCATAGGGTGTTTCCATGATTCACCCAAAGCTATGCTTCGCTTCGGGCGAATAATTAGATTTCTGCCCATAAAAGTGCACGGCAAAATGAAGCACACCTTTGAAATCTTGCTGGCTGAAGTTAAATAAGACAACGCCGATATTTCCTCGGTAGTCCTGATCAATTACTCCTGCTGCAATTTCCACATAATGTACAACAATATGTTAGAATAAGAAACTTAACAATGAAATAAATCGAGCATCAGCTGCAGTGGCAAGACGAAGGTGACAAGCGTTCAGTGCATTGTGCACCCAATACTGCTGAATCAAATCGAATCGACCTGAAGACTGTAGTCTCAATGACTAGATGTCTCCTATATCAGTATCACATGTAGTATGGCTCTGCTATTCGGATGCATGATAAAAACAAACATATGTAAATCGCATTTGTACACACCGCAGTTTAGCGACAAATTTCCATATGAACCTAGCTTAGCTAGTTGATCTTCAGGGTGATTGCATTGGAGTGTGATTAGATGCCAGTACGGAGGGGAATCGTTGAACTGACTCCTCTGGAAAGGAAGTCACTAACAGATTTCTAGAAATATTATACATGATAGTAGTTTCATCATCAGTCGACAGCATTTACTCATGCCGTCTGTATAGCCACTGCCGTGGGCATAGCGTTCACGTTCAGTCGCGTCTGTCTGTTTGTCCGAGTTCTAAAAGGAAAACGGCTCGAGCTATCGACACCAAACTTTGTACACGTACACTCTATAGCAGTCGCTCGGCATGCACTATCCCAGAAGTCAAAAGGTCAAAGGTCAAGATCACACGGTTACGAAAAACGTCACAGTCGCACGGTTGCTAGTGACACGTGCTGCTACGGCCTTGTGCTGCTGCTGTCAGCGTGTGTATGCATCTCGATACGACTGCCTATGTTTTCTAGTTTACTTTCTAAAATTACCCACAGTTAATTCAGATAATTTGACATTTTTCACTCAGCACAACAGATGGCAGAACAGTGGAAAATGATGGGTAATACAAAATATTACCAAACTACCACCTCCATTTCGACCAGTTCTCCATTGGTTTCTTCCTCCGCTTGCTCGAGAAGAGAACCTTTTGGAATAAATAGCACAGGTTTTTATGCTCTAAAAGCATTTCCCGTCAATCAGTGTTGAAAGCACAGAGTGAAACTCAAAGCAGTGAGCAGAACCAGTGATAACCTCATCCTTAATTCATCCACCACTGGACTTCTGAAGGTCCGTGACACCACCACCATGTAAAGTGTAACCAAAATTGGAAATAAAAATTATTTACATGTCCTTTACTACCCTAACAAATATCAATTCATCAGCTTTATAAAAAATAGCTAAAGATCACTCAGCAGGGTCAGAAACAGTCTAGAAACGCGTGAATACCTACCACCAACGTCGATGAAATGCTTTGCAGCAAGACCAGAGCGAGGAGCTGCAACATTCATCAGTCAACTATCACATCACTCACTCACACCAGGCAGTATGGTAATTATACTTAACACTTAATACTGTAACAATATCAATAGCACCTAAGAGCCGACTCCGCAATTGCAGTTATAACCACAAAGCATTCAGACTCAAACCACTTAATGCACATCTTTTGCGAAGTCCGACTAAATTCCTGCATATGAATCACATTCCTGCATTCAAAACAAAGTCTAGTCATACAAAACATGTTGCATCTATGAACATCCACATTTACATAATGTTATTGGGCAAGGAAGCTATATAACAGGAACTTAGTCAAATCAAAGACATTTGGCAAAGTGGGCACACCAGGCAGATGGGCAGCATCCCATTCTGTGTAGTGAGCATCCACTGCAACGAACAAAGTCCAGCACTCAGTGTCACCAACAAGTTGGTATTTCCATGGTCACAGTATTAACAGCATCAGTGGACCGAGGCCCATTCTAATATAATGTAGGCTGTGATCCCAACCGAGCGAGGCCTCCTTTCAAGAACAAATTCTATCTGCTTAATTTAACTGTTTTGACACAACTGACAATCAATAATCCAACAAAATTCAGAAGCTTTACATGTTCCTGGCAGCCAAGGTCGTTTTTACGATCACCATTGTGGCACACAGTTGACATACCTTACAAAATGATACCAATACAGCTCTGTTATCACATCTTCAGTAGCTTTCCTTACTCATGAGAATGACCAGAGCAAAAATTAGAAAGCACGTGCAGAAGAACCCCTATTTTTGGTGGACCAGCAGTCCAATACAAAATGTGACAGTTTTATGTACCAAGGCTGACCTTTCCTCAAATTGTAAGAAAACCAATCCACTGCATTTTGAGTAATCCTAATCATTGACAGAATTACAAAAAACTGAACAGAAGTAATCTAAAAACTTTGCTTTTCAGAGACAAGTACTGCATAAAGTTTGAGTAATTCATGAAATGAGTAATTCACATTAATATCAAGACATAAAGGAGGCCACGCCGCGGCGTGGCGTAGTGGTAACATCGTTGGAAGTATCAACGAAGTTACTCTACGTCGAGCCCGGTTAGTACTGTGATGGGTGACGTGTCCGGGTTCGACTCCCAGACGTGGCACTTTATTTCGGTATGTAACCAGCCACCCAGGTCGACTCAGCCTTTCATCCTTTCGAGGTCGATAAACTGAGTAGTATGCTGTAATCGGATGTTTGCTTCCTCGCACGGGCGGCGACATCTGGTGAATGCTTACGGGGTGAAGGCCTGGTGTGGTCGATTGGAGTGGTGGTGTGTGTTGTAGCTGCAGCATTGCGCTCCTGCACCATTGGCTCTTGCCAATCAACTGCCACTTCCTGCGGTTGTACAGCGCGGCTGGTCGCGGCATTGCCGGTGTAAGTAGCGCTATAGAAGAATCCGAACTTTACCTTTTACCTCTTTTGCCTTTATGTTATGCATACTGCACCTCTATCCACTGATAAAGCACTTGATGACAGCATGTGGATAACAGACCGACATATTTTATAGAAACACTTCCGTGATGGGTAGACAGGTGAAGTCCACAGATACTCTATCTTATATATATAAAACCAAATCTGTTTCTTTGTTCCTTCTGCGCGGCCAGTTTTGAGCAGATCTGCACAAAATTTAGCATGTGGCATCCAACTCCCTTTATCTCTTCGTCAACATCATTCTGGTACCAGTTTCTCTAATTTTGACTCACCTATTCCTTCACCCGTCACTTCTTTCTCTTTTGATTCACCACTCTGCACATCCATTCCATAACTCCCTCTCTCTTTCACTCCTGGCTTAAAACCTACCCGTTTCACAAATCCAGATGTTTTAAGCCAATAATGAAAGGAAGAGGGAGTTATGGATGAATAGTGGTGAATCAAAAGAGAAAGAAGTAACGGGTGAAGAAATAGGTGAGTCAAAAATACAGAAACTGGTACCAAAATGAGGTTGACTAAGAGATAAAGAGAATTGATTCCAGCAACTAGGTAAAGCATAACAAAAGGAACTATAGTTTTTTCTAGATAGGATGATGTTGGTGGCCAAGCAAGAGTAATGAC
>Ga0209363_1000544_pt1 | contig 15121 bp, 13 predicted proteins | sample WorMetexBAHAMAS3_FD_187385 | JGI IMG/M metagenome (GOLD analysis project Ga0209363, IMG submission 187385) | Marine gutless worms symbiont microbial communities from Max Planck institute for Marine Microbiology, Germany - Inanidrilus exumae... | ecosystem: Host-associated > Annelida > Digestive... | reverse complement strand
TATTAATATTGTTACTTTGTTGCTATTTGCTTCTTTAATTTGAGTAATAGGTAGGCAGTTTACTTATTTATCTCCCTTGCTGACGTCATTACTCATCTCTGACGTCATATAAACAAATTTTGTTTTGCATGGATGATAGAAAGTTTTTACTGAATTATAAACCAGAAAGTGAAACGCGTAGCTATCATCTGTTATCAAGTGTCGTTAATTATAAATTGACTTTCTAAACTCATACTTGCCAGTGGCGTTGGAGAGCTGGTGTAAACATAAAGGGAGCATCTACGTAGGTGAGGTTGGAGTAGTTGAAATCCAGCTGTAACAGTACTGATCCTATGTTGCTGCTATCGGCCGAGGTTGTGGGTTATGATGCAGGTTAGGATTGGCCAATAGTGGCTGATAGGCCATGCATTAAGTCAGGACACCCACGACGCCCTTTCAACTACAGTCAGGTGGTGGATGGAGATAGGATGAGGTCTCCCCACTCTCTGGGTGATTTTTCGTGGTTGAGGACGGTAAGTGTTGCCTTTGTCCAAAACTATATTTTCATTTTTACCGCGCGACGCTATGCTAGCGCGGTGTATGCTGTCGTTGTATGACCGTCCGTCCGACTGTCACAAGCCGGCACTGTACTAAAACGGCTAAACGCAGGATCACGACCTCCAAGTTGGCACCCTCCTGGAAGAAGAAGAAGAACACCATACGATAGCCCAGGGACTCTGATGCCAAAGATCTCGGCGAAATTCCAATGCGGTCACCTCCAGCGGGAGCGCCTAATAGAGGTGGGGTAGGTTACAATCGGCGATTTTCGACCAATATCACGCTATATCTCAGAAACGATGCAAGATAGGGACATAGATACTATGGAACGCTAATAGGAACTCGCATAAGTTCTATCGATTGGTGCTCTTTCCAGTGACCTTGAATAACCCTAACTACCTCAAATAACCCCATTTTCGACATTTTGTATCGCCTTCCATATCTTCATAGTGAATGGAGATAGAGACTTTAAATTTGGTAGGTCAGTTGAAAGTAGCAAGTACTAGCACACAGATGATAAACTATCCCTGATTGGGGCATGGTTAGGTTACAAACCACGGTGGGCACAAGGCACTGCGTCACGCAGGCCTGTCAGCGGCAGTGGAGACTTGTTTGTTTTTTGGTAAGTCCAAACTGGTTTTCAGTTTTTGTTTTGCGATTCACATAATTGTGTTCGGTTCGTTATGCACTATTCAAGGCAGTAAACTTATGTACAGGTAGTTTATGATGGGTAATACAGTCCAATAAAAAATTAAATTACGTTTATGTGGTAAGTATATGCCGTTTGAGTTTGGTGTAAAAATGATCAGAGTCTGTTGAACTCTCGAGCAAATTAAACACACTAAATTCCGGGGAATTTTGTATGAATCTGGGACATTGGATGCATCAGGCTAATTCTGGGACAATCCGACAAAACGGGACGGTTGGTAGGCCTAGTTATAATCCTGTTTCACTGTGCTTTTTGTGTGTTGATGTTGATAGAAATGATGGAAGATCTTGGACTGGAAGATGTAAGTTTTGATGAGAGCAGTGCTCATGCAGAGCAGACAGGTGCAGCAACTTTTCAGAAAGCACCAGATTCTGCCAGAGTGAGTAGTTTACCACTTTTGTGCACTGCTTTTGACAGATAAATACCTGACGCTCGTACTGGCTTATGTCTGTCATAAGATACTGTAGATTTGGTCTCAGCGCTGAGGTCCAGAGTAGGCTGGGCCTCTGCCCACAATAGCGAACGAACGTCATAAGATAGATTATAATAGGAACACTTGTAGCCAGTGGCGCACAGGCAGGAGGCATCACACATGTTAGATGGTCTGTAACTTGAGTAGTTTTTTTCGGATTTTTGACAAACTTGGTTGAAATGTTTACGAGCATAATATCTCACTCAAGTTCAATAGCCATCCAGACCTGTTGCTATTTACCCCCAAAACCTGAAATTTTGCCCCCTCCTTACCCGATAGTAGACTTTTGCTCTTTAAATTGTAGAGGAGACTACAATTACAAGTTCGTAAAATACTACTAAATGTTTTTAAAGCTGCTTCATGGGCCAACTTAGTCTACTCTGGCATGCATCAAGCTAAATAGTGTGTAATGAAGTTAAACTAAAGCTAATTAACAGAAACAGTACAAGATCACAAGTTGAAGTTATTATTATGGGTGAAAATTAAGTCTGTGAAATAGAAAAAAAAACATTTATCATCTGGTCTGATGAAAAGATGTATATAGTACAAAATGGAGGGTGTAACCTAGATGCAAAAAGGAACAGTTGATAACGATTTAAATGCTTGCATTAAAATATGAGGGCTGTGCATTGGTTCATAGTAAATTGGGAAGGTAGTCAGATTAATTAAGGGTGACCAGACTCACAGTGATTGAATGGTTTCTTTGATAAATCTGATGCTGGTTCATAATTTAGTTTTGTGATGGTGACATAGTATATGGGGTTTGTTGTTCTTGTTGTGAATGCCATTATAAAGAATCGGTCATACTGCGCCTGCTGGTTTATTTCAGTCTGTACGCAGTGAATGGGATTCTTCAGAGTCGGAATCTGTACCAGTTGTTCATGGTTCATCATGTAGCTTTGTTGGTACGGCTGCTGTAACCGCTGCCAATGTCAAACCAGTGCTGGCCTCCGTCACTGAGAAAGCAGAGGTAACCTGCCATTTTTTTTTACATCCTTTTTGTTTTAATTGTTTTGTTGTCGGTGCGCATATCCGGTCCCTTCAGTGATAGATGCTGATTTTGTGTTACTGATGTTAAAAACATATTTTTGCTTTTATTATTGTCTTTTCTTACCTAGAAGTCATATATTTTGTATCAAAGAATTTGCGAATGATAAAAATAATTCCTGTCAACCGTATGAATAGCAGCTTCAGTAATTGCTGTAGAAGACAAAAGTACCAGATTTTTAGTTATTTTTTTATTACACATATTCCGTTTTTACATTTTTTGGCTTCAAAGAGCCGGTTACTGCCCAACTGTCATTGAGCTGTTGTTAGTTTTATGAATTTTATGTTATTTGGTGAAAAATACGTGAGTGTTAACAAGCTACATTTCTAAACACAAGAAAGACTAAAGTTTAGATGTAGCTTTTATTCAAAAGATTTGATAAGTTTTGAAGCAACTGGGATTCATTGGATATGGTGATTGACTTTCACCTAGTTTTGATTTCCACTTATTTACTGGCACTGTATGGGAATATGGCCAGCACAGAGAGTGCACACTTATCAGATACTGTTGACATTTTTTGTTACGTTTAATTGAATAAATTTTAATGGTTCACTAATTGTATCGGAAGCATTCGGACTGGGATAGTGAGAGTGATGATGATAATACATCATCTGAAAGAGAAGAGCTGCCTACAATAATTCCTGTGGATCGTTTAGACAAGAAGGTAGACGCCTTGATGTGCGACTGCGTTACAGTAGTCAAATGTTTCGCCATTTGCGTGTCTGTATCTGTACGTGTATCTGCTGATCTCAGTTTTCTTGCTAAGATAATTTTTGTATTTTCTGTTGCTACTTCCACAGTGCAACGATTTCCAGATATCTACTGAATTTCGTCCGGCATTGCACGGTTATTTGGTCAAATTAATGGGAGAAAACTTTAGGTCATAAAAGTTGCTGCTTAATGTTACGGATGAGCATTGGGCAATAATTATATGTTTATTGCTGTGGCACTGCAGATACTATTTTACGGCATTGTGAAGTTGCAGTAAATGTTTTGGCTTGACATTTGGGTTCTTTCGATCAGCATGAAATTATGGCACTTGACTTCTGGATGAGCAATCTGTACTAACGTCGTTCAATCTGGTTTACTCTGGTTTACCATGAATAGCGTCTGTACATGTGCTTTGTGCATTAAATCTTGTGCATGTCAAGCTTCATGCATCTGTAGCTTGTAGCTTACAATAGCAACCTACTTAGATTTGCTATGCACCTCAGTATTTAGTATGAACGCAGCATGTTTTTGTGTATTGTTTTATTGGTTAACTACACGTATTGTGCATTGTGTCATGCAAAGTTTGTTTGTTTGTTGTCATTTTGATGGAATATCGCTGCTGCAGCTGGGCAAAGGAAGGACAACAGGGATGGAGCAAGAAGGTGAAGGTGATGATTGGCTGTCTGTTCCAGTCGGCGCTCGCCAGTCGGAACACTCGGCCGCAACGTCCTCCACGCAGGAAGTGGAGGACTGCGAAGACCTCGAAGTCGTCGGAATTGACTCGGAGACAAACGTTGCCGGAATGACGTGGACCGAGAACGCCGGAATGCTGAATGGCGTTACCATCGGTGAAAGTTTTACGAAGATTGAAGGGTTACAGCGGACACCAGGCAAAAGACGCGAAAGTGATTTTGATAGTGAAAGTGATATTGACGACGACAACACTGGTGGCGATGGACAGATTAAAGATTCGGCAACTAGGCCGGCTTCTTCCACGTCTAGTCGAAATTTCTCCCAGGCAGTAGGATTAAAAGAGAATACCGGGAGTATTAAAAGTCGTGAAAACAGTGATGATCGTAGTGGTGATGTTAATAATAGTGATTGTAATAGGACTCAGAAAAATCTTGATACAGCCCATCAAAATTCTACTTACGTTGAAGAATTAAGGAAGAGTCCAGGACAGTATGGAAGGCCCGAAAACCATGATGATGATGATGATGCTGATAATGACTTCGATGATGAAGATGAGCCTACAGACGTGGCAGTTAAGCAAGATAAAGACCATATATGTCAAGAGAACAATCCTGTTGCTGCAGCACTAGCCACTGCCAGTGCTGCAGAGCCAGTATGCAACGATCAGTCTTTTTACAGGGCGTGCAGTAGTGGCAGCAATGCATCAGACAATGATGATGATGATGATGACAAGGTTGATGACACTCGTACAAGAAACAATGCAGCTGTTCCTTTAGCAGGTGCGTCCGATTCTTTCGACGACGTTTTTGCCAAGAACGTCGACGCAGACCCGCAAAGAGTGGCACAGAACGTGATCACGGAAGATATTTGTACCGACGTTGATAACTGTCGGCGTTCACGGCTCAGTCGACAGCGCTGCGAGGTTGAAGAAGCAGAAGAAAGGAGGCCAGGTGACCTGAATACAGCGAACCGTGAGCACGATGGAATGGGGAACTGGTCCGCATCAGCGTCCAGAGTGTTGCAGTCTTTGCCGGAAGATGACGGCAGTGACTCCGAGGAAGACATTGAGGCGTTTGGTGACAAAGCTGTTAACGTCGTTACAAGTGAGGTAAATAGCCTCAAGTCACCGGGTGAAACCAGACCCACTGACAAGAAGGCAGACAGCGGCAGAACAGACAGCGAGGTGAGAATACTGACAGTTGTGTTTAGTAGGATTATAACTGGAACCTATGTTAGGACTATGCATAAGTCTTTTTTCACACGCCGGTGTGCTAACAACTTTTTTGAAAGATAAAAGTAGTGACATATGGGTGAGAAATAACCTGTTAGTCCACCTATTGTGAATAAGAAAATAAATCCTAGTCTACGTAAAACTGATGAGGTAAATTTTAGTTTGGTTCCGTATAGTGTCAATTTTAATTCTTGTAGGGATGATGGGATCAGCAAGTGTGAATATGTTTCGATGATAAACCATTTAATTGGAGATTTAATTTTAAGTCAGCGTAATTTACCAGCTGGTGGCGTTCTGATAAAATATAGGTAAGTATCATGAAGAAGCAAAAGTAGTTGGTAATTCTCGACTTATCTTAGTTAAATTTGGTTCGATAATGTTATATTTACTCCTTTTGATCAACGTGTGTACTGGTTTTAAATGATGCAATAATGTCAAAATAGAAAATAAACTATCAAAAGTATGTCGGTCCTCCTTATTGTCGGGCCAGAATGTACGCTGGCCACGTCGCATGCTGACCCTTGTGAGTCACGGTGAGTATGCCGACGGGGCAGACAGACAGACAGATGCCAGACCGTTACATTACTGTTTCTGCTAGATGGGGCCAGCTAAAAAGCAGATCTCGTTGATCTGATCTTTGGGAGACGATCTCGGTGACTCATTTGGGTTTTACACGAAGTTTCTTTCCATTCTGGCTAATCACTTAACTGTGGTACTGACAAACCTGTAGCTGAAAAGTATGCTAGTTAATTACTAGACGCGGACATGGTAGTTGCCATTTTTATTTATGGTAATGAAAGCGGAAGGAGGGTGCATGCGACAGCTGGGATGCGTCATCGGACGAGGATTGTAAAGACGTGGACAGAGTTGAGGAAGTTCGTCCAGGGCGTTGTGCCGTTGAAGCATCGAGCGTCGTCAATAGAATTTCTCAAACACGCGATGAGGTGATTGAGAGAAAGCATTTTCACGCAGCCTGGACACTTGTCAGATGCGTAAGCTAGCTGAGGCAGGGGGTGTGTTTAATGATTTTTTCCGGTAACAAAATATGTCAAATAATGTGATGCCGAATACTGTACATTACGTCCTTTGATGCATTTTACGAAAGGCATGTTTTCATTTACTAACGGCCGCCGTGTGGACTCTGGGGCAGTAATGCGCCCTGATTCGTTTGTTGATTTTGGCGCTACATAAATTGTTCGTTTGTTTACTTAACTTTCTTCTTGCCTTACTTTGTTCTTTTTTTTATACTTTATTCCTTACTTATTTACTTCCTTACTCGTGTACTTACTGACTTATGACGGCAGTGACTCCGAGGAAGACATTGAGGCATGTCTACCTACTTCTTCCAGAATAGACCCATTCTGTTTCCAAGTAAGCGACCAAACCTGGCTTTAGATTTTTTGGGGGTCATGTTATGTTGTCGTATATTTTATTGCAGAGGCATGTTTGCTTTTGTTGTGTTCGTTTTAGTTTGTTCAGTACTAAGCCAATAGATTGGCTGGGAAGAACGTCTCCGAAATGACCTATTTTGTGTTGGGTGGGACGTAAAACCTTAACTCAATCATTTACTAACGACTGGTTGCAAATTGGTTTTAAAAAAAGTTCTTGAGATTTTTGGAGCATGATTGTTGTACATTCCAGAGGGACATCGTTGCCAGGTTCGCGTTTACTTTCATCTGTTACCGACCACTTTGGTTGTCCAGATAGAGCAGTCGGTCGGGTTTTTGTGTCTGTGTTCGAACAATAACTTTCGAGCTGAGTGACCTAGATATATGGCACCTTTGTTCGTCTTGACCATGTTTAGATCAAATTGAAGGTCAAGGTCATAAGTAAAAGTTCACGGTCACCGGAGGAAACAAGTACTTAGCAGCTGCTGGGATGGCTGACCGTGGCATTGCGTGAGCCGAAAACAAGTTGTATAGAAAAGCAGATCTGAATTTCAAACTGGTCGCTAATTTACGAGTTTTTACAGCCTCGACCAGACGATCATCTTCCAGACTCCGTCATTTGTTTCCTGGCAAAATTTCTGGCTACGCATCTGAAAGTGGCTGGTCACAATGTTTTTGTGCGTCACTGTCCACGAAGACTAACAGTTATTTCGATCACGCAAGTTCATCTTTCTGTTGTTAATCTATATTATGAATTTATTGAGATGCTGAGCACAGCTTACGATAGACGCTGAGCTTCTCCAACGGAGTCATGTGATTTGTTGAAGTAGGCAGTAGGCTTGCAGCAGCAGCGTAGGCTATTCGTGCTGAAGGCAGAGGCTGCAGCATATTGTGTCCATCAGCTAGCTAGCGCCTGTCCAGGTACGTGTGTGTCTAAACCGAAAAGGTGACGGAAGGGGTGGAGCACGTGAGAGCGATTTCTTGCAGCGGGCGGTCTAGTTATACTATTGAAACCTTTAAGTAGAAGTTTGTGCTCTGTTATTTTCACAGATAGGCTGTTGGACCGTTGTCGAAAGACAAATCGTTGTGTACTTTATTTTATGTTCGTTTTATGACCTTGGGTTCATTAGGACAAAGAATTTTGTATGAAACAAGCATATTTGAAACAAAATGTTATTGCTGATATAATTACTACTGCATAACTGATAAAGTCTTTGGTTAAATTTCTGTAGAATTTGAATTCTGTATGTCATTCAAATGGTCAGTGAGAAATGCTACTGTTGTGTGGTTATGTTAGTTACTGCTTTGCTGATTCATTACGCCATCGACTGCCACTTTTGCCTGCTTGCTTTTTGCACCGCATGCTTTTTTGAATGCACAATGTTTTTTGAATGGAATTTTAGCTGTACTAGTGACATATGATTTATCATTGTAAATTTATGTTAGCAAATTTTTGTTTATGCAGTCTGCTTACTATTTAGTTTTCCAGTAGTGAAGTAGTAGTGAAATATTGAGAAACGAGAGTATTGAGCTTGAATATAAACACTGAATAAAAAAATAAGCAAATAAGTAAGTCCATTTATAAATAGCCTTTTAAATCGTCGTTGTCGGAGGAGCGTCTGACGAGTAGGCCCATGCAAACAAAAACCTCTTCAGTTCGAGAAGAAATGGTCCATGACTAATGTCATCAGTATGCTAGTATTTTGGCAGATTGTTCCAAACGGTTGGTGCAGCAGCACAGAAACTGTGGACCGTAGCATTTTCCCTTTGGGTTGTAGGACAAAAACCTGTATAGATATGCCAGTTTTAGATGTTGCTTTTGATGCTGTTGGTTTGTCTCTCAAATACGCGTTGCAGAAGAACCATAAAATTTATTTTATTAGCTGTGTAGCAAACAATTGATAAAAATATGTAGTAATTATTGTAATATTGTTTGCCAGTTAGAAGGTTATGATGGCCAGCTAATGGTTTTGCTGGTTGAGACTGTCAATGATGTCCGAGTTGACAGTAGATTAATCCCAAATAAAGCTTCATTTTCAGCAATGATGAATGTTTTCATTTTAAAACATATAATGCAGAAATGCTGATGATATTAGAGAGGTAGCTGATACAGATCTGAAAAGTCTGCATTTAAGTATGAATTGTAGAAGCTGCATCATAGTGTGCTGTGAGTCTATTGATAGATTGGTGAGTGGTAAGCTGACTGCGTGATAATAGTATTGGCAGTGGGTGACTACACTTTATGGTCACCCGGATCATTTTGGAACAAAGGCCTTGAAACTAGTTTGCCAATGATGACATATGTTTGGAGCAATTCTAGTGCTTACAATGTCATTACTGGCATTGGCAATGTTCAGGATGAAGTCACGGACAAGGACAAAACCGAGAGTCCATGCAAGGTGCATCATGAACAAGCCCAGGTAAGACTGTTCAGTAGTATGTCAGTAGAAATTCTAAACATCCTTACTCATCCTTTTCAGCAGCTGTTGGCTTGGATCCATTTTGATTAGTTCGCCCCTGCTGGGGGTGCAATATCTTGTGATCAGCATGTATAATGACATTATGTTATGTACTTCCGGATTTGTCGATGACATCCCATTTCCACGTAATTGGGTCAATGGGGCAGAATGGAAGACTACGTTGTTTCGTCGAATTCGCCAGGTGGCAGCACCGGGGGAGACGTCTGATGCCTACGATTGCTTTGTTAAGTTAATTACTGTATATTTTTATTTCGTATCTTTCTGTGCATTTCAACTGTGTGTTCTCTTGTATATTTTCTGTATCTGTGTTTGTTTTCTTGTTGTGTGTTGAAAAGGGCAAGTGTAAGTGGTCTATTGATCATACTTCACCTGTAATTATCGTGCTGTATTTAACAAATTAACATGACGTCGTTTACAGGCTGCAGCACTAGCAGCAGCATCGTCATCGTCAGGTGAACCACAGACCGCATCCCAGAGTAGTTTCCATGACAATGCTGGAACTTCAGTTGCTGTTTCTCAGTCCGCTGCCGCAGTACCTGGAAATATTACTTCTCCGTAAGCATCTGGTTTATACATTAAAGAATTTTTATTATGGTGACCGCCTCTAGCGGTAAGCATAATGCATCGGTCTGACGTCTGTCCATGTGTCTGTCCGTACGTCCGTCTGTCTGTCTGTCCCCTTTTTTTCTAACCTTAATAGGGTGCACGGTGCATACTCAACGTGACTCGCCAGGAGGCAGCACGTGACGTGGCTGGCATACATTTCCATCTGAATATTACGAGGACGGGCATGCTTGTTTTTAATTATAATAACGTAACATAGCATAGCATGCCTGTTTGTTAATCAACTGACAGAATGCTGTTGCAAGACGTTGAAATGAGAAAAGCACACATAAATATACCGATAAACTCAAACAATCAGACATGCAGAGTCTGTGTCAATAAGCTTGATAAAGTAACATGTGCATAATAACATTAGAATCTGCTAATTACGGCAGACCATCAGGGATTACTCTGTCATGAACACGTGGTCTAAGTGAATAACTGTGTGAGATCGGAGACGGGAGAGAGTAGGCGGTGCAGAACGTCATCTGGGTTATGTATTACTTTACTGAACAGATTTTAATCAGCTGGCATGCAGAGATTGCCCACAGGTAAATCAGAGGAATAGAAACCAACCCTAATGCTACATTGCATGAATCCATGATTTTTGTTGGTGTTGGACTCAGCAAAATGCCCCACTCCATAGCTGATCATAAGGCATTTAGCGTGGTGCTTAACAGAATGTGTGTAATTGTTTTTGAGATAATTAACTCCAATTTCTCAAATTAGTCAATTAAAGTGAATTGAAAGTAAAGCCTGCAGATTTGTATGGCACTTTGTGATACTTATCTCTAAGGTGTTAGTGAGGGACAACTGCCACATATCTCATGCGTAAGCGGAATGACCATACATACCTGCCTTTACTTCTCAGCCGGAAAGCATCACCACGTTTTTGCCTGTATTTATTTCTCATCCCACTGAAGGTAGGAAACTGAGTTGATTCGGATGGCTAGTTGCATACCAAGACTGAATAAACCGCAGTGATATACCCACGAATGGTCACTCATCTCCGTGTTATGGTGTTAACCGGATTTCTTGTAGCGTAACTTAGTCAAATTAACCCACTTTAGCAGCTCCACATTCCCAAAATAGCTACACTAATTCAGTGATTTAATGCCAGGCTGGCTAACCGACCATTTTTAATTTTGACTTTTGGGCACTCTGGTGCTTTCGGTTGAGCACTAGAGTTCCCGAAAGTCAAAACTAAAAATGGTCGGTTAGCCAGCCTGGCATCGAATCCCTTAGTCACTGTCTCCATTTTGGAACTTTGGGCAAAAATGACTTAAATTGACGGCATTCATTTAGTCAGCCGTAAATTTATTGCTTCGCTATTTTCTGCGACACTGTAGAGAGAAACTGTTGTCATCTGATGCGTCGAAGATCACCATGTCTTCCAAGCACAGTGCGTCTAGAACTGATGACTCTGCCGGTTCTGTGTCCTTCGCAGCAGGTGCCTCTTACTATATGATTTATACAATATTGCTTTTATTCCTGTGAAAGAAAATATAAGAATGTTACTTTAGCAAATTGTGATATTGGAGATAGTAAAAGCTGTTGCCTGCTAATACTGGGTGCTAGTGTTGGAGAGCTACACTACAGAAGAAGAATCATTCTTTCCTCGAAGAGTCAGTTTTGGGTGAAGAAAGGTTGATGTCTGGTGTCACAAAACACTACGGCATTCTTATACATCATTGGTTTGTATCCACACATGCCGATAGGCAAGGTGTGGACATTGCTTACTGTTTGTTTGTTTGATTATTTGTTTGTTTGTTTGTTTGTTTGTTTGTTTGTTTGTTTGTATGGTTATTGATTTCTCCGCCAAGGCATCAAATTTTTCTTGGCGGTTCATCGGCGTCCAATGCAGGCAATCTCACATTTTTCTGAACTTTGCTCCCCCAGAAGCCCAAAATTGGACGAATCGGCGAGCGCGCGGGCCACGCCCACCCGCATGTAAACATTACCGTAGAGATGCGCAGACATAAACGTCACGCTAGAGATGCGCCATTCGTGAAATTGCGTGGCATGTGGACTTACGATCGGCATGTGTAGATATATGTCAGTCACACTGACGTAAGTTCTTGTTCTCAATCTTACCTTTTTCTGATAATCTGAATGTTATGTCGCTGGCCTTGTTTTTAGATAAGACGAGCGAGTTACAGCTGCAGCAGCAACTGCGTGACGTTCAGGCTCAGTTACTGTCGCAAGAAAACAAGAACCGAGAGTTGACTGATGAACACGATCGTCTTGCTAAGTACATAAGTGCAACCACTTTTTATTCTTTTCTCCATGTCTGTCAGTATGTAATGTTCCCTGCAGTAGTGCAGTAATATCATTATTTTTTCCCTTTTTTTATTGCGTTGATACTGTTGGTTTGGCAGCAGGAAGGACATCAGACGTGCCTGACAAAAGCATTTCTAATCATCTTGCGAGATGAGACTTAACCACGAGGAATAGCAGCAGCAGTAAATTCTACAGTTAAAGTAACACTGGGCATTTCTGTTGCCTCATGAGTACATGACATTTTATCTAATATCTTAACGGTGTTAATTCAAGTAGCATCATGCAGATCTGTTTGACAAGACATACTACTGAACTGTTCAATTGGTAAGTTTATCTATTCAAACACTGATGAAAGTACAGAATTTTTGTGTCATTTACCAGTATCTGGATTTCATTGCTTAAGTGCTGTATTAATTGTTTAGAAAACTTGACGAAGCAAATTCGGTAAACGTAGCTGTGAATCAGAAGATGGTGGAACTCGAGACAAAAGTCTGCAATCTTGAGTGAGTTCTGAGTCTGTTTTAGTGGCATTTCGTCATTCCAGCTGTGATAGAGCAACATGCGGCATGCAAGATAGACAACAGTTAGTGTCTGTACACTTATGAGTAATGTATCTTTGGTGTGCCATGTCACACAGGAAGCCAAGTCCGCTATACGAAGCAGAGAAAACATCGGAAGCACGAAGTGTCACACCAGTGTTTCTGCATGTTGTTAGGCCGCGTCACAGCAGTAACTAAATGCAGCCTATTGCTGCAGACAGATTAGCATGGTCTGTCTGTGTGTCTGTCTGTCTGTTTGTTACGTTCGTGAACCCTGCAAAAATGGCTGACCGATCGTCATGCAGTTTGGGGGGCTGAATTGCATGGACCCAATGAACTACATATTAGAAGAGGTCAAGATCCCCCCGAGAAGGGGCAATTTGTGGGGGTTTTCAGGTCCACTGAAAAGCATTGGCAGTCTGCTGCATTTTACACTGCAGAATGGATCATTCAATGTTCATTAACACCATGACGTGCAATGTGGCCTTTCTTTAAAATTCTTTGACTGCTTATTATCTAGTGCTGTTGGTGGAGAGTATATTATATAGCTAATTAGTTTGCAGCACCACTCTTACTGTGCAAAGCTGTTTATAGAACAACAGCGAAGATATTGTTAGTTTAGGAAGCACAGTGACGTTTGCTTCATACTGGAAGTGCAGCCGGTGGTCCAAAAGCTGCAGAATCTACGTTGCGTCGGATAGGCACTGCAGTCTGTCGTTGTGTGTGCATGAAGGTCTCGTCTGGCAGAGGAAGCAAGTTGTCATGAAAATGCCGAGGTTGTGTCGAATAAGATGAAGGAGTCACTCGCTCATAAAGAAGACCAGTTCAAGCAGTCAGTTAGAGTTTTATTTGTTGTAGCTTAGTCAACTCACTGTTCAATGTTGCAGGCAGAAACGTGTGCTTGTAACTAGTACATGTAGTAATAGCTCAGCAAGACTCCGAGATTGAGACATTGTTTCTAATAGGAAGTGATTTGTGGCACGTCAGATATCACCACTTTTTATGGTAATTTTATAGTTTATAACTTATGATGGTACAGTACTTTTTTGTCTGAAACTTGTGAGCTGCAGCTGAACAGTTAAGTTGTATTTTTGAACTGTCGATAGTCATGGTCTATCGTACATCGTGTTATAAGTGGCACAGGATCCATTTATTTATTTACTTTGTCTGAAACTCCGGACTGTGTTTTGTTTTCTCCTGTTTTTGATTACTCTGTTGATGTTTTTAACCTTGTGTGACCATCACATGATGATATAGAGTCATCATTTCATGCTTTTGTCACCCGACATTGTCGGCGAAGACATCATATTTTTAGGCTGTCCCGTTCATCCATTCATCCATTCCTCCACTCAGATATTGTTACCACGATATCTCATGAATGGCTTGATAAAATGGACAGGGAATATTCACTATGCCTACTGATGACCTGATTAGATTCTGGAGGTCAAAGGTCGAGGTCATGCCTTGGTTCATGCCTTGGTTCATACACATTGATGCTGGGATTTCAAAGTACATGTTCTAGTTGTTTGAAGCATTGTAGCTGATGACAGTGAACGTTTGATATTCTATCTTTATATTTGGCAATGACTGGAACCAACTTTAATAGGAGTATTTAAAATGTAATTTTGTATGATATCATTAACTTTATTAAGGCTGTTATGCCCGTGCATATGCCTACTATAAGCTCACATGTGTATGATGTTTTTGGTTATATCTGTTGCTAATTGTCAAATGCTTATTAATGATTTGTGCATTTGAAATAATATTACCATGTTGTTAACGTTATATTTTGTTGCGGGGTTGTACTTTTGCTTAGCTGCTGCAGGCAATATGTTGAATATGTTGGTCAACAGCTGTGCTAGTTATGGTTTGTAAAATAACTTATTGAACGAAAAGAGAAAAATTGCAAGTAGACAGGACGTTGTGTAGATACGTTGCTGTGTGATCTTTTGTAGGATTGTTGACTCTAAGCAGAAACTGGAACAGGCTTTGAAGAATGAAGTACAGGACAAAGAGGCTATAGCTGCCAAGCTGAGAAAGGTCTTGATGTTTTTAAAGATTCTGAGTCTGATTCGATATTGTACGGTTTTGCTGTATCTGTATGACAGTTGGATAACTGTCACATGGAGAAAACCGTCCTGGTTCATTCCGTGGTTTTTTTTCATAGATGGTTAGATTTCATTTGCCAGTTGTTGCTGTTTGAAAAAGTCATTATGGGGACGGTGTAGGCAACGGCTGAGCAGAACTCCAGCATATGTTCTCTCTCCCAAATTTACTAGTTACCTTCAGCAGGGACATATTATGGGCAGTAAAAATTAGCTTCAACAAAATCCTCCAGTTCTTAACTGTGGTGTCAGCTAACGCAGGTTGACTTGTACAAAGGCCGTAAAATGCTTGCATGTGCTGTTTATACCTTTATGATGCCATAGT
>Ga0209363_1000543_pt1 | contig 15147 bp, 13 predicted proteins | sample WorMetexBAHAMAS3_FD_187385 | JGI IMG/M metagenome (GOLD analysis project Ga0209363, IMG submission 187385) | Marine gutless worms symbiont microbial communities from Max Planck institute for Marine Microbiology, Germany - Inanidrilus exumae... | ecosystem: Host-associated > Annelida > Digestive... | reverse complement strand
GGGGGGGGGGGGGGTTGCAGCCCAACAACTGGGAGTAACTGTGGTCACAGTGGTAACATGCCTGACTACGGTGTGAGAGGACCCAGGTTCGAATCCCTTCGCGTGCAGTGGTGTTTATCACGATAGCCACTGTGATATACAGCCTTCGGCACAGGCTCGGGCTGCACACCTTTACCATTGCTTGACTCAGCCTTCCACCCTCCATGAGAGGGTAAAATGAGTGTCAGTTTTCGAGTGGAGTAATAATAATAAATGGAGATGGTGATGTGGATGGTAGCAGCCTACCAATGGATTCATAGCCCAAGTTGGTTGGCTTGGTTTGGGTGTTGGCGTAATGGCTCTGGACATGGTGACAGCACCATAAACATTGTCAGAGTATTGTCATAATTGTGTTGGAAATGACAGAAGATTCACAGCATCCGAAGTCCGAGAGTCAGCAACTGCTGGATCGCGTGAGCGAGCTGATCGCCAGTTTACATGAGGTGCAGAATGCACGACTGAGCAGTCCACTGCCAGCCCACTTGTCAGATGTGAGTGGTCCGACGCCCGAGGAAACCGACCTAGGTAACTTCCATTTCTGTCTTTTTACGTCTGTTGAAACTCTTACTGCTCTAATGCACTTTATTTCATTCTTTGTTGATTCGGATAGTTGAATGGCAGTAGTTTATGTCGACGAAAGTCTGGAAAATGCCACATAAAGATAACGACAATGCCACAAGTTACTGTCATAATGTGACATAACTGGCTGTGGTGGCACCCATAGGCAGTCGTTTTGACCGACATTAAGTTTTATTCAACACCGTGTTCTATACGTTAGATTATTATTACTTTATTGTTGTTGTTAGTGACCATTTATCTGTTTTTGACTGCAGCACAGAAAGTTTCATCAGAGTTGGTCAATCTGATAAAGCAGGTATGATCCATTACTCTTCTTCACGTGTTGTCAGTTTATAGACTACTTGTAGTACACCAGAGGTACTCCATTATATCGCGATTCAGTAAACACATTAGTTATTTGTTCAAACTGAATGACAAAATGTAATTGGCACTGAATTAGTTGTTCCCATGTTGGATGGTCATACCCCAGTACAGTATATAGGGTGACACAAAAACAGGGTGATTGGCGATTGTGAATCTACACTGTTAGTGATGACTTTGACAAATGCCGACAGATTCTTTCACGGCGAGTTACTGTAGTCGTCGTTGTGTAATGTGTCACTGCAGTGATGTTTGTTGATGTAGGTGGCACCTTCTGATGTGGTCGCAGAGCGTACCATCAGAAATGCACTGGGAATAACATGCGAACCAGCTGCTACAAGCAGTAGTTCTGCGGACCTGCCAAATGTTCCAGCATCTTCAGCTGTTGCCAGTGCCAGCAAACAGCAAGAACTCGATGCCGACATTACTGACTTTTTTGCACAGGGAACATCTGATCAACCCATCGTCATTTAGATGACATCCTGTGGATTTGTGTTCGGTTGGCATTGCAGCACCGACACTGTTAGCTGGAAGGAAGGTGTCTGCCCTGTGCAAAATAATAATCTCGTTAGGTCAGATCCCCATCAGTACCGGCACCAGAGTCCAGCAAGTAGGGGGGTCAAAGAGTTTTAGGGGGCACATACTGAGTGATACATTAGGAAAAACCCTGGCCACAGCTCCGCCAAGGGGGGCCAATTTTTGTGGGACCAGACCCCTGCCCCTCCATTCGCTGGCGCCCGCGCTGTTCCCCATTTTACATGACTGTTACTTTAATGTCTCTCTCGCTCCATTTCTAAGTTTTTAGTGGTGCTCCCACCCATGTACTACATGTATTCGGCAGCATAGGAAGTCGTTAGCGTGAATATTACATGGTTGTAGCTCATAGCTCAAAATTTGTGAAAGAATATTTATTAGATTTAATCGTCATATGTGTCATTTGTTTATTAATGTTACTTCTGTAGCGTATTTTTCAAGTACTGTATCAGCAGTATGGGAGTTTACTGGTCATAGAGGAGGCAGCATAGTACTCATTGCATATTTTTGCAACACTTCATTCACATGAGACTGTAGCAGAGACTGTAGAGTATGTAGGAAATTTGATGCTTTTGATCAGACTAAAGTACTGTGTGTTCTGCGTTTATGTTTCAAGTAATGTAACTTCACAACCAGTCTCATCTCGACAGAAATCAGGATATTTTAGGAACCAAAATCATTCAGAAAATAGTTTTAACAGACCAAAGTGAAAGCAAAAAAAATCGAGTGTCCAGTCAAACATAATAAAATGCATGAAGACATTAACACACAAAAGTGTAGGACGTGACAAAAGTTCCGTTTAATTACTGCATTGCCTAAGGAATTCAACGACCTTGCCTTTCCATCGGCAGACTATTGCTGGATCATGCGGTCAGACTAGGCCACCAGTTAACTTAAGGGTCAGTGCCTTTTTGAGTTTCTCGAGTGCTTTGACACTATTGACAGGAAGAAGAAAGTCAAGCCCATCCACTTATCTTCAAGCGTTCTGGTCTTGAATGAGCAAAGGAAGAACGACGGGGAACCGAACCCAGTTTCACCTAAAACAAAAACAAGTCGTCAAAACGGAGGTAAGCATCACTATCAAGTGCCCGTACATCCAGACAGGTTCTGCCGCAATTTACTCAACTACTTTGACAGTCTGGATATTGGTGGCCGGCAACACAGTCTGCTGTCCGGCGATCTTCCGGTGAACGACGCCAGTCGCTGACGCGTTTGTGTATTGTGGATACTTGGCAGCCGTCGCGTGACCAATCGTCTCCTGCAATTAGACGTTACAGACATGTACACACATACTTGATCGGGACAGTAAAACTGTATCAGACTTTAGCAAATTCACCATTTTAACGTCAACAATAATTGTAAAACAAGAAGCTCAGCTACCGCAGTGGGACCGCGTGACATGCTATGTTAGTAAATACGTGCTATGTTTCACAACGTATGCGAACTAGAAAGCTTTCAAAGAGTACAACTTGTACAAATGTCTTGACCTTCGAGGTCATTCAATGGCACTGGCAATGGTGCCATTCGATAGGCCACATACCATTTCCTATTACACTTCCACTGCAACCATGTCACTATCTTGCACCGTTTTCAAGATATTAGCGCTTATTTCTCCAAAATTTGAAAGAGGTCACGTTACCCTCAACACATCGTTTTGGCGGCAATCTATCATTCATGCACTAGTACACCTCTGTATCTATTAGCACACGACATATGAAGTGCTTAGTTTCACCAACTCCAATGATATGCTTGGGAACAAAATTTAAAAAATTAGTCCCGTGTGGGACTGCCAGTCGTCTCTTCGCAACTGACGTTTCTGCGACGTAAGTCACGTGACAAACTAGGACAAATATCAAAAATCTGGCCCGATCAAATTTAGATATTGTGCCGTAGTTTAAGAATCAGTGTTCAGTTACCAGCTCCCATTGTAAATGGCAGAGGAAACCGCTTTTGAAAATGGAAGGATTTCTGTATACTGTCGTGCATTACTCATTGACCTCTACCTACATTCCAAATTAGGGTTTCATAGTAAATATGTCCCTATCTTGCACTGTTTTTGAGATATAGCGAGCTTGCTCGAAAATAGTCGATTTTAACATACTCCACCTCTATTAGGCGCCGTCATTGTCGGAATTTCGCCGAGATCTTTTGAATCAGAAAAGTAGTCCCTATGCTACTGTAGTGTATTGCACTGTTTGTGTGATCCTGCATTTCACCATTTTGGCACAGTGCCGGCTTGTGGTGGACGGACACATGACGACAGCATATACTGCCAGGGACGCAGCTAGCCATCTCTTGGTGGGGTGCTCACCACATTGCTGGGGGTGCTGGATGATTAAACAGTTTCAGTCAATGTGAGATCGTTAGGTCTGTCCTACATGGTAACGCAGTTCTGGAACTGCCCCGCCCCCATTTCCGATCTTGTAATCTGCTTGGAGCCTTGGGCCTCGCCCTTGGCAAGTTAGCAGGCTGTAATATGTGGTTACACTAGTTTCTAACTACTGTCAATGTCAATTCCATCTTCCTTTTCACCTGGCACCATCACTATTATACGGTATCTATCTATTACCACTATTCAGGGTTAGGGTTAGGCTTAGGGTGCTAACTGGGGGTGCTACAAGCCATCCTTAGTACCGGTGCTGCCCCAACCGCCCGGCTCAGCACCCCTAGCACCCCCGACGCTACTGTATACTGCGTGAAACACGTCTATCATAACAGCTAGAATAGGCTGTATGCCATAAAACAAAACAGTCATTTTTTTCACAAATTTGAGCAAATCAGCAAATTCTCAAGAGTCGGTCTGGTTACCTGTTCTCACTTATGGTGACGATGTAAAATTTATTGCTTAATGGGCTGAACAAAAAACTCTAGTATCGAGGATCAATAAAAAAGTAACCGAGTAAATGCATTAGCACTGAAATGATAACTTTAAAATGATGAAACTGCATCCACAATGTAACGAAATTCAATACATAGATACATCTCCAATACAAAACTCTGGCATCAGACAAAACAATTTTGGGGTTTCATTATCTTAGTTGTAAATTATCTGCCGATAAACTGTTGCTTTTCAACATGCTTAGTGTTAACAGAAGATTGGCAATCTGGTATACACTGTGTAAAAAATACTAGAGACAGATTGGCAATCTATAACAACCTTAACACTGCCCCCACACGGATTTGCTGCTAGTAATTTTGTTGAATTTAATGGCAGACCGCCAATATGGCCCCCCTGTAATTAGCATTGTAACAACACTACATGAGCCAGGCAGAGTCAAGTTACCTTGCTGATGGGCTGGTGTCGCTCTACTACTACAGAAGTCATTGGTGGGACAAGAGTTGGAGTGCAGCCAGGTAGACTAGCAGACCGTCTGGCATCAGGTCGTCCAGTAACCTTTGCTGACAGAACCTTTGCACCACGACCGGAACGTCTCGACTTTCCGACACCCTGAAAATACATTCAAGGTTTGGCTAGCTTGACTATATGCACTGCTCTCAGTCACTATCATTGGATAAGCACACAACGAAAGCCCGAAGTATATAACAGTGAGTTTAGTCGAGTTAAGGTTTTACATCCCACCGGACACAATACCGATCATCAACCCGGGAGGTTCACCTACTTCACTCACTCATCCACTATTGAGCCACCATCTACAGAAAGGGCGTAGCATACTTTATGCTGGCAATCCAAGGTCAGTAAATGTAACATTAAACTTCTCTTGATACAAATCTTACAACGTGGGAGCATACCAAGCGTGTCTCTCAGCCATGTTTTTACCATATCCGTGCATTTCGCCACATACGTGCTGTCTTAGACAAGTCCACCGCAGCAGATATCACCACACCAGATATCGCCGCAGCTTTGGTTTCTAGTCGACTTGATAATGCCAACTCAGTTCTGTACGACTCGCCGTCGAGGTGCTTGACACGTTTACAGCGCATTCAAAATTCAGTTAAGGGATTGTATTACAGCAGCCATCACTATCCTCACGGGACACACTTCAGCAACTTCACTGGCTTCATGTCAAATGGCAGATACAGGTTAAGTTGGCTTCCCTTACCTACAAAGTCTTACACAGACAGAAGTGACAAATGGCAGAAAAGTCCCTACAGCGGAGTGAGCTTGTGTTGTAACACGAGATGGCTGAGCGGCTGGAACACGGACACCACAGCTTGGTATGGAACCAGCAACAACCCGCGGCGGAGCTGCAGCAGTCGGCTCGGTGGAATAGACATACTCCTGCTGAACAGTGACCGGATGTCCAAGAAATCCTTCACCATCAACATCAGTGTCGGCCGGTTGGCCACTATCACTGTCTGTGTCGACTCGTGACGACGTCCGTCCCTGCTCTGAATATACACAGGGTGAACGTACTTCACAGTAATCTATGGTCATGATAGGATCTCCATGTTGTAGGGCATGACGTCGTACTGTGTGAAGTTAACGGGTAAATATTTTCACATTATTTAAATAAAACTGAATCAGTAGGTTTACCAAAAGCTAAGTCTAGCGTTAGATCGGCGATCTAACTGTAAGTGTTGCAAAATTTTAAAATTTCCTTGCCCTACATCATGGCGGCCAGAACAGCTGGCATAAATAGGAATGGAGAAATTACGCCACTGTCACCCTATGCCATAATTGACTACACATGACTGCAGTGCACTCCATCTCAGGCATTAAGACATGAATTTCAGCATGAGTCTGTGCAGACAGTGGTGTGGTGTTGACAGTAAAATTTAAAAATATCACGAACATAAAAGAAGTTTAAGTTACACAAAGCTGAAAGTAGCCTAATAGTATTTACCTCCAGGGCTGTGTGATGAGGGTGTGGTGCCAGAACAAAATGACGGATACTGATAAACACTGTGGGTGACAGAAAAAAAATATCACTACCATAAAAGAAGTTTAAGTTACACAAAGCTGAAAGTAGCCTAATAGTATCTACCTCCAGGGACTGCACCATTTGTGCCGTCAGGTTCCTGAAACATGGTCATGGCCTCGAGGTTCAGAGCACAAACACCGCGCATGAATGCCTTCTTCATAGCTTCCTCATAATGCTCACGCTCTTCATGCAGTCGATGAACTTCCAGCCGGGCAGATTCCAACGCCTCATTTAACTTTGCAACAATCGTTCCACAACGACACACTACTAACTAAGTATGCTAGTGCAACACCAGCTGTTAAACAGAGAGACACAATTTTCAAAACTTCACATATATTGTGAATGAACAATTTTTTAGCCAACCATGAATTTTTGGCTGGCTGTTACTTATTACAGTATACAATTCCGGTCGGCTTTTTAGCAACGGTGCCATAACTGCATTCTCAACTTCACTTTCAATCAATCCCCAACCCGGACTTTGACCTAACCTAGAGCTTCGAACTTGACCCAGATATGGTCAAGATGAACCAGCATGCCTAATACCTAGAACAAATACCATGGAAAAGAGCAGCCATTACCTAATAACAAAATAATGGGCCGATTCTTTCCATTAGCTTGTCAAATTTCAAGCCCTTGCTATGGCACTTAATTCAACAAGCTGGCAATGAACAGCACAGAAATAAGACGAACAGAGGTAATGGACAGCAGCTAAGTACAGAGACGAACAAGCTTCAACTTCAACAGTTGAAAACTGAGCACAACACACAGTAACAGCGGCAAGACTCAATGAAGTCACCATCACATAGCAAAGTTACCTGTCACAGCATAATGAGACCGTGCAGGAATGTGCAGGCAGCCATACAACAAACAACAGCATAATATTTCCGCATTCAATATTGTATTCAGGTACTCACTTCTTAGCTATATAACTTTTAGCAGACTTCGTTTCCAGAGTTACTGGAGTTACTGGGTCCTGCAAAGGTTTTCCAGTGACACCCTTTGGGGACTTCTGTAGCAGGCCGGATGCCCTTCACGTCAAAATACAGAAAGGGGTTCTTGAGATCCGAATAGTCATATCAGACCAAGAGTCAGAAAGTAAGTGAAATTATCCCATCCATCACAGTGGATCAAAAAAAGGATGACGCCAGAGGGTGATTTTCCCCGAATGGCATTAGCGCTTTGACCTCCATCCAGAGCTTCAACACTGTTGGTTGGACCACAAGCAGAACATCCAAACCGTACAAAAATCTGCTCCAGCTGTTTCATCTTGGGGACACCACCGAACCTAGAGTAAATCTGAGAAGAATACTGTCAAAAACAATTGGGTGCACGTGTGTAAAGATATGGATTGTTCACAGATACAAACCGAAGCAAGTTTTGTCTCGTAGTCATTGGTCAACTCGATGCAAACTTGTTCCGCTCTTGACTGACAAGCCTTCTCAACCCTCTGCTGCCAGCGTGACTCGACAATGGAATGCCACGCAGCCCAGACTTTCTGCTGCAGTTTATACTGGTAGTGCTTGCAGGCCAAGTTTGATGCAAATGCCTGAAAATATCGCACAGAATACAGCTGAAAATGAACCGGCTTAAAAAGTTTAGCTTCTCAGTAATCCTAAAGCGTGAAACAGAATAAAAGTACCTCGCGTTGGACATCATTATGTTTCATCTTCCACTCCGTGAAGCTTCGCTGGACCTCCTTGCGGTTGTGGTAATGCTTATGGCCTGCTGTTATATTATTACTATTTTTAAAACCCTGATATTGCAAAAACCGTAATGAAACGGAACTGAACTAGAATATTGGCTATTAACGTGTTATTTCCAAACCTGATGGTCGCCTACCTTGAACAGACCGTGGCATGTCATTTATGAGGTTTTATAAGTATTGAAAGACAAAATCCACAAGTCTGTAGCTTAATTAATCCTAAATGGACTGTACACCATGTCATACTACTGTGCATCTTTTAAAAAACTGTCATGTAAATTACCTGATGCATAATATAAATCAATTATGTGCATTATATGTTGTTAATTATACACTCCCAGGTCGACTCAGCCTTCTACCCTCCATGGGACGGTAAAATGAGTACCAGCCCAAGGCCGGTGATGCTATGTGGTTGGGAAGGTGAAAAGCAATGGCAGCCTACTGCCGGGTAGATGACTTAAGTCACCTGCAGGCTGACTGCCTGTACACCAGGATCAGCTCTCGGCACAATGCTCGGTAACGAGTATGGGAAGCCTACATTATATCTATTATACACTAAACATACATATTGCTCAAAATTACAGAACGTCAGAAATGAAACAAAACACAGTATGCACATGCCAGAAGTGTTATAACCTTCTGAATATTTCTGAATACTCGAATCTAGTGTTGTTACGGTGGCAGGAATTTGCAACTCGGTCGCTGGCGGTTTTTCTGACATGCCACGGTGGTGCCAGTCACGGTGGTGGTGGCGAATATCGGTTGACAGTCGGCGTCAAGGGCCTAGGGTTGTTAACGGGAAACAGGTGGATGTCACAGCTTCGAGATCAGATCATTCCGGCTGACTTGAATGTGCTAATTGCTCACGGCACGCGACGGTAGGAGTGCACTAAGTGAGACCGTCGCGACGGTCTCAATAAGTACAGTGCCTAGACTGTCCCTGCTGTCCCGACAGCGAGTGGGGAAGCAGACGCGCGGAGAAGGCGGGCGGTGTGGCTGACTGGACTGACTCGCCGTGCGTTCACGCAATCAAATGATGCGGCATTTAGATGACTATCACTGCTCTAAGCAGCGGAAAAGTGAGGAAACAGCACCCAGAAAGACCGGTGAGAACACTGTAAAACACCGCGATGGCGGCGTTGATTCAGTGGTAGCCAACCACCGCGGTGGCGGTGAAAGTTCGGTGGTCGTAACAACAGTACTCGAATCAATTGGCATAAGTAACTGATCTGTTCCGTGTCAAGTAATTTGTAAACACCAATAAACCAATCAGTGGTCCTATTACCATAGTTTCACAACAAATATCCCTGCTGGCAATAGCAATTTGCCAGTTTGTGTGTAATGTCAATTGCTTTCAACCAAAAAGCAGCTAGATGACAGATCACTTACAGTTGCCACTCCGGGGCTTTGTAACAGTTTGCCAGTTGCATTATGTTTGGTGGACAACTGTATGATTTAAGCATCTTCAAAAAACACATCTTTCAGCACACTTGTGGCCTTTGGGCTATCCTGCATTTTAAAAATATCCGTGAGAATAATAACATTAGTCATAATAATAATAACTGGTTTGCTTGAGGCTGTAGCGTTTACTGAGTTTTTTGGGTGCCAGATATAAATAGCCTTCCTCACATACTTAACAAACCTTCCATAAAAAGCATGAAACAGACTAAAAGTACCTCGCGTTTGACATCATTATGTTTCATCTTCCACTCCGTGAAGCTTCGCTGGACCTCCATGCGGTTACGGTGATGCTGAAGGCCTGCTGTCAAATTGCTGATCACCTGGTCTTTACGTTGAATAGACTGCTCATAGGTAGCTAGCAGCTCCCGCAATTCCTCCATGTTGTTCTGTAGCCTTGTTCCCTCGCCCATGTGTCTGCACAGTAATAATTCCGTCACCACAATGACAACATCTGCCAGTCTAGCAGTCTCGGTACCACAGCCGTCGCTGATAACGATAGCCATGGCTTGGGCTGGTAAAGTTGGCTACATCTGACAGCACAATTTCCAAAACATAGATCCAGTTGGCGAGGTATCGTACCGCTTCTGTTGTCGGGTGACACTCTACTCATATGGTAAGCCATTTGACATGGGAAGATGTATAATTAACAGTTTACAATGATACAGTCATTCCAGGTTGAGTTTGCACCATTGTAAATTACTCCAGCAGGCACAACTGAAAAAAAACAGTAAAGATGATGAAGAAAGGTAAAGCGAGAAGAGGGATAAATATGGATGGAAAGGAGAAAGAAACGGAAAAATAAAAATGAAAAAGCAAGTTTGGAGATAAAAACAAAAGGGGATGGGAAGGGAGTGAGAACTGTAGAAGAGCAGCAGTGGAAGGACATGAGACGGACGGATAAAAAGAAATAAATTAGCCCCGGGACTGGCGGTCGACTCCTACTTACTGCCAACTTCCTCGTGACACAAAAACCTGGACAAAAATCAAAAATCCGGCCCCAATAAGCTTTAGGTATTGTGCCCTAATTTAAGAATCTGTAGTCATTTGCCAGCCCCCATTGTAAATATGAGGAGAAGATAGCCTTTGAAAATGGCCAAATTTCCGACTTTCGAGGGCTCGTGACCTTGACCTTGGATCGGGTCATACTGCAATACCGTCATGCATCACTCATTGACCTCTACCTACATACCAAATTTTATTGAAATCAAGGAAACTTTTTGTGGACGGACAGACATATGGACGGGCGGAAGGACATTTGAGACCCACTTTATTAGGTGGACTCAATGGAGTCGACCTAAAAAGTGGGCATTCAGTATGCAATACTTCATGCCAAATATCCCTCAAACGTTCAGTGAAATATATGACTTTTGGCAGTCTCAAACACAAAAAGCCCGTTAGCAGCCAGACTTCATCAGGGTTTTCCTGTGGAGCTTACGGCACTCCTCCAGTCCTAAGAGTATGAAATGGTGGCAGGTGGCAGAATGATAGCGTAAAAGGAAAGGGATAAGCAAAAATGGTAGTCGTAATGTAGTGGTTGGGCAAGGATTGGAATGTTGGACAGGGGAACTGGGCAAAGGAGAGGAGCGGGTAACCCCTCCCGACTGATGGGCTGAATCTGAATATGTCCGCCAGTTACACACCTGTGGAAAAGTGCAAACCTATTCCATCTGTACATCACTGTGTGAGTTAGTCTACTTGGAGAAAATTCTACTTCTATTATACTAATTCCATTTAATGACTGTTTTTCCAGGTGAACCTATCCATCCTTCCTCGCGACCGGGTCCTCCACCTGTTCCAGAACAGAACGTCTGGGTATTAGTGGAATGTCAATTTTTACGGGCTGGGTGTCTTTCCTGCCACCGAACCATCAGTGACTAAGTACTGAAAGGAACACAAAGCACTAGCCCATGGCTTGCACAAGACCTGTCGTTTATAAATCAGGTGTCAAAATGAAAAAGGGACGTTGACAATAGCATGTGAACTTCCATAACACTGTAGGACTACTGTTCATTGTACAAGTCAAGTGACAGATAGCCTAATATCTTTAATGAGGATGCGATATCCAAATCATCAATGGATAACTGAACCTGTAAGTTCTGCACCCCAAAAAAACAGTCAAGACCATAAATGACGACATTCTCAATCTGCTACCAGATACGTACAGTCACAGAATATTTGCTACTTCAATCACTATGTAAAATCTCGACTGGCTGAAACCAGCCAGCATGCTTCATCTGAAGTTGGCACACCATTCATTCGGCTGCGTAAACTCAATTCTACAAAGCTTTGTAATGGAATAAGGCACACAGTGAGGAGACTAACACCAGATGTTCCTGATGCAGTAATACTGGCAGGTGCCGTGTACATGTAACGATGTTGTATTCATCCAACAAATGCCACTCATTCCCAAACATGTACCCATCAAGTTCAAGGATGTTTCACAAACAATGGTTTTAAAAGCAGTTACATAGGTCTCGCTGAATACCCACTTGCCCTTTGGGCATTCAGCTAATCATAAAAAAAGATTTATCAGACACAAACCTCTGTTTTTCTACAAGCATCTGTTGCCGATGATGTTCTATTAGACGGATCTTGGCCTGACTGAACTCATTCTGCACCAAACAATACGGAAAATTAACTGTGTTAAACCAATCTGAACAGCAGTAAAAATTTAACTCAGGAATATCAGTAACTGGAAATAATCCACTATTACTGGCACAGAAATCTCCACTTTATTTTGTAATTTCAAAACCTTTCTAACAACACTATTAGGTACAGGAGTACTGAACTTCTCATGTAATCACAAAAATACTGCTATTTCCAATGCAAAACAGCACCAACCAAATTTGTAAAAATTACTGTATGCAAAAATATAACAAGATATAAAAACAGCCATTTATGTATAAAAGTCGGAAAGTCTGCCAGTACCATGACATTTTTCTTCAGATCCGCTGTCCACTGATCCAGCAGGTTTTCCATACGAGAAATGTCATGATCAATAGTTGCTGTGTATGCCACAGTGTCACCAGCATCATCGATGCTGTCCACATGAAATGCTAGAACATTGCAAAAACATAAGAAAAATTTTTCCTGAGAAAGTAACAATTTCATTTCATTTCGCGAGTGCTGCAGTCGCTGTAGATTCCAACCATATGACTGCGTCATCATCCGCTTCGTGGAGTAGATTCAGTCCGCCTTCAAATTTCGTCAATGGACACGTGTCGACGATGTGGTTCATGGTCTGTCGCTGGCCACAATCACAAAAAGGTGATTGAGCTAGGCCCCATTTGTGCAAGTTTGCACGACATGGACCTTGACCCGTTTGGAAACGGTTTAGCAGAGACCACGTACGACGAGGGAGATCAAAACCGGGCTGTCGGATGGTAGGGTCGGTTACAATAGTGTGGTTGACCACAGAAGCCGACGACCAATTAACAATAAAGTAACAATAAAAACCACCTACATGACTAAATTAATAGCAGTTAAACGATCCTAGAATCAATAAAGCACTGCTACAATTAAAAATAGATCACTTAATTGGCATCAGCATCTATGATTTTTCAAGAAACTCATCAAAGTGAATAACATGCACCCTCGTAAAGCACCAGCCTACCTCAGCTGTAACCTACAGACACATCACAGTGCGTGGCATCTTCAATCGTCTGGCACCCCCTTGCTGTCACGATCTTCCTCCAAGACTGACTTCGCCATGTGCGGCTTCCGTCATTCGGCACCTGCTGTCTGGAACTGACTTCCTATGACAGTTCTCGATGGTCCGTCATTTCTAGACTTAAAAGTCATTTGTTTCACCTGGCGAACACTGACTTACCTGACCTGCTCTGCCACAGCCTCTGAAGTTACGACCTTATAGAAATGCTATTATTATTATCATCATTATCATTATATTATTATTATTATCACTGCAATTCAACCTTAACACCCTATGTGCAAACTGCTTGCCACATAAGCATCTATGGCAAATCTACCATTGCTCAAAACTCACCATTTATCCTAACACACTCTGTACCATGGCCACCATACCATTAATTCTCAAATAAATTAGCCCCATATGGGACTGATGGTCGACTCATCAGAACTGACGTTTCTGCCAACTTCAAAGTCATGTGACAAAAACTAGGCCAAATATCAGAAATCCAACCTGAAAAAATTTAGATATTGTGCCCTAGTTCAAGAATCTGTGGTCAGTTGCCAGCTTCCATTGTAAATGGCGGAGGAGATAGCTGTTGAAAATGGCCAGATTTCCAACTTTGAAGGGCTTGTGACCTTGACCTTAGATTGGGTCATACTGCATATCATCGTGCATCACTCATCGGCCTATACCTACATGCCAAATTTCACTGAAATCGAAAAAATAGGTACGCACGTATGTACAGATATCTGAGATCAGCTTTATTAAGTCGAATCTGTAGAAGAGTCGACCTAATAAGCAATATTAATGCTGAAGCATTTACTGCTTTAACCTATGACATGGCATAAGGTAACAAGAAAGTAAGGAAGAAAGCAAGTGAGGAAGAAAATTAAGTAAACACACAAACAAACAATTTATATAGTGCAGAAGTCAACACATGAATCACGGCGCATTACTGCCTCGAGTCGGTACGGAGCTACTGCATGTGAAGGTAGTGCCATACAGCTAATTGGCAGAAAGTATCATTAACACCTTCAAGTAGTGACTGCTGCAATTACTTGCAAGTAGCGGACTCCAAAAGCTACTCGAGTAATTTTTTATTACTTCGAGTACTCGCTAATTTCCATTTCTGCTTGTCACTTGTCGAACCTGTCCATTTTCCGCAGCAGTTTTGCAAAAACAAATTAGTGAATCGTTACAATTTATCAAAACCTGGGCTTCACAATTTACAACGTGCTACTTACTGTTCACAAAAAATGATTTTCTACATCTATGTCACTGATTGCCATTCAGCAACTTAGGTTTGGGCTTTCTTGAGGTACCAGCTCTTTAGCTAAGAGCCTTTGAGAACCTACAATGGCCACAATTTTGCTAGGCAGCTTGTATTAGAGAACTTCTGCAATTGACAAGTACTCAGTACTCGTTAAGGTACTTGGACTCTTGAGTACTCGACTCCAATATCGCTCGTTATTGGCAGCTCTACCTTCAAGCAGACCTTAGCATACCGTGGTCAGTAAATGTGGGAGTCAAAGATTGGTGTGGCCGAGTCCGAGGCTCATCATAAGATGAAGATGGTTGCAACTCCATGACGTTGCTTCTTCGATCTGGTGTCTCTTCATCTTCATAGTTCGATGCACTTTCTGTAGAACCATCAACATGCAAATGCTTTGACACTTACTTGTGCAAACTGCTCCACATTCCAACAGCAGCATTTGAGGTGTACATCTCTGCAATATCTTATCATATAAACAAATCAACAAAAATCAATAAAAAACATTCTTTGATAACATATTACACAGTTGATCCATGCCAAATACATACATGGCTGGCTGGCTAGCGTTTAACGGCGCTTTCAACACCATGTAGGTCATATCGCGCCTTTAAGGTAGAATTATATTATAAATATTAACATTTAATGAGTATTAATTTCTGAGGAAAGA
>Ga0209363_1000542_pt1 | contig 15157 bp, 9 predicted proteins | sample WorMetexBAHAMAS3_FD_187385 | JGI IMG/M metagenome (GOLD analysis project Ga0209363, IMG submission 187385) | Marine gutless worms symbiont microbial communities from Max Planck institute for Marine Microbiology, Germany - Inanidrilus exumae... | ecosystem: Host-associated > Annelida > Digestive... | reverse complement strand
CCAAGATGGCAGCGGCCGGAATCCTAACAATTTAAAAATTACGATATCTCGGCAGCGGTTTGAACAACCGAGTGACTTTTCAGTATTTTCTTAATATTTTTAAGCAATACATGTACATCACGACATCAACAGAATAGAGGATACGGTATTCTGTTACTATGCGCACAATTCAGTCACGGACTTGTGAACTCGGCTATGGGGCAGATACCATGTTCCACAGAACGTATTTCTTGTTGCAAAATAAAAATCTTCAACAGCATAGTAGAACTGTTAGTTAGTTGGCAAAGCTAAATCAAACAAGAGTCTCCACTGCTGTTGACAGACATGTGCGATGCTGAGGCTCAGTGCATGCTAAATATTCCATATCGCATCATATGGTAATCAAACCATTTCTTTTACTCGGCCTACAGATCTCGATGGTGGGTGTGAGCAACAGTTGTCCAACGACCATCAGAAGTTTATGACAATCACCAGCAAATCAAGTTGACATCGCCTGAGACGATTAGCTGTTCCAGAGATATGTTGGTGCCCACCCAAATTTAAATGGTTCACGCGACCTAACCACAACCCTTTCAGGCATGGTTTTCCATCCGTGGGCTAGCACTTGCTACCATCAACCAACCTACCAAATTTGAAGTCTCTGACTCCACTCATTACGAAGATATGAAAGGCGATACAAAATGTCGAAAATTGGGTTGTTTGGGTAGTCGGGGTCACTCAAGGTCACTGGAAATGGCACCAATCGATAGAGCACATACAATTCCAAAGTAACTATGTCCCTGTCTTGCACCGTTTCTGCGATATAGTGAAATATTGGCTGAAAATTGCCAATTGTAACCTACCCACCTCTATTTTTCTATTTGGTGCCCCCGTCGGGGGTGAACCCATTGGAATTTTTCCTAGATTTTTGGCATCAGAAAACTATAGAATCTCTGGGCTAGCATATTGCATTGTTTGTGTGATCTTGGGTTTAGCTGTCTTACTCTTGGTACAATGCCAGCATGTGATGAACGGATGGACAGACGGACACACGATGACAGTATATACCATGCTAGCATAGCGTCGCATGATAACAAGTGCGATTTAGGGGAACGTTTGCTGAATTTTTCAGTATCAATGATATCGTGGAGGTAGGGAGGGAGAATGCTCTAGATACGGGGTCCATTTGATGAGAAACTGCGATCGCCGAACTTGGTACGAATGCGTGGTTGGATATGTCATTATGTGCTGCCCGAACGAAGGCCAATGCAACTGTTACTGACAGCTGTCGGCACCACGGTATCTGCCAGATATGATAGGCACTGGCCAGTGTGCACCATGTGCATCACAAGGCACACCTTGTACTTGATGCGGAACTCGATGGGCAGCCAGTGCAGATCTTTCAACGCCTGTGTGATGTGGGCCACCGACCAACTGTGCTGCACTGTTCTGACATGCTGAAGAATTGATATTGTTGACCTTTGCGGGCTAACACAGGTTTTCCTGTACAAGGGCTGTAAAATGGCATTAGCAGTAGTAGTAGTAGTAGTAGTAGTAGTAGTTGCAGCAGCAGCAGATACAGTATGTAGCTTTTAATGCCGTTAAACCTAGTTGCCTGCATGATATATTAATCTTAACCATACTGGCTTGCCATGTACTGTTGTACTGCTAAGCCAACAGAGCAGGCCTATATTTTGTATTAGTAAAAATTGTAGAATAAATTCAGTTGCACTTAGTAGCCAGCCTGTAGTCAGCCTGCGTGCAAGGCTCATCAGTTTCCGTGAAGTAGATGCATTTATAAAGTCAAATACAGATACATGGATGAACAGTAAATAGATAATTAACTGTATTTTTCAGCACTAGATTTACAATAAGTATATAGTTTGGTTGCTTTTCTAACTATATATGTTATGTACTCTTATGTATATTCATTGTATTTTCTATTTTTTAATATATTTTTTGTTTTTTTTTCACTGTACTCTATGTACGATTTGTATAATAAATAAATAAATGTCTACTCAACTACATTTACCATCTGTTTATTGCAGTTAGTCGGTGTGCAAGTGAACTGAAAATACCAATTACATGTAAAATACGCATATTTGATGACATACAGCGGACAGTTGAATATGCAAAAATGTTGGAGCGAGCCGGTGTCAAGGTACAGCAAACTGTGTTATTATTAAAATAATTATTTCAGTGTGCAAATGTTGACGAATTTGTTGGAGTGTGCATATGAATCAAATGTCCATTTGTTGAACGTAAAAATTTTAATTTTCTGTGTTTTTGTATAATTTGTCTGAATATGTGCATTATGCTAAAGGCACGATACTTTTGCTGCAGCGTACCACAAAAATATATCGGATTACTGTTTTTTTTTGATGCTAAGAAGTATTTGGTTTATGTCATATTACAGACTATTAATCATTAGTAATTTTTCCTGTGTTTTGCTTTTGTGTTAGCTGTTGGCTGTGCATGGCCGAACTCGGGAGCAGAAAGGTGCCTTGACTGGTGTTGCAAGCTGGGAACACATAAAAGCTGTACGGTATGGTATGTTTTTATTTCAGCAAAGCACGTTGTAAGGGTCTTTTCTTCCCTCTTTTTCAAAAATCAAAACAGGACTGTACAAAAGTCAAATAACAAACATTGACGACATTTATCACGTTTTATACCACGTTTCTCAACGCGTTTCCGGTTAATCTCTGTGTGTCTATATTTCAGGTACCCGTTTGATCAAACAAATAATGATGTATATCGTTCAGGCACCCATCAATAAAAGGATGTTATAGTTCTGCATCTGACACACGTATTGTTGATAATACAGTCTTTACCATTCAAGTGGGATATGGCAATTTCAGTCCTCAGTCAGTTTTTCTTTGTCATTTTGATTATTACTCTTAAGCCAGAACTGGCAAATATACACCATGTCTCAAAACAAAAACAATACACTTTACTTTTGATCAAAACTTTGTCATATATAGTCAAAATTCTTTCACTGACAGCTTCCCAATGAAACACTACGTTGCTACACTACCATGTGAAATTCAAAAATTTTAAATAATGTCTGAACTGTTATTCATACCATTAAAATCAGTCAGTTTTACTTGAAAGTTAACAAAACTTAACAACAATTAGATGCTGCATAAATAACACAGTGATGATTTACTTCATTTTTAGCACAGAATGCAGATAATGCAAGAACATTCAGAATACGACTTGGTAACAAACTTTGTGAGGTTTATGCAATAAGTGACTTCAGCACTGTCAGAAGGAGACACCGTTGTTTGTAATTAATACCTAATGCAGTCCACCTACCTGAAAAATAGTAAGAAAGTTAAAGCAAGCGTTGAAAACGTCTATGTCTGGTACAAAGATAAGCTCACAGACATTTACGCCATTCACTGGTGCGAGCTTCATCAATGACTGTCTGCTGCTGCCATTTACACGTCAATCATCCACTGCTTCAGTTCATTGAAATCACGGATCCTCTTCTTAGCACTGCTGCATTGTTTTCCAGTGTAGTCATGGGATTCAGACTTGAGCTATTAAGGCGGCCTTATATCTTGCAAGATGAATTCTGATGTCTCACATGCAACAGGCCATTTAAATCAGCAGCAATTGTAATTTTCAAGTTTCACAAGGTAGTGTAGAAACATACTTAAGTGCGGTGGACAATCTTTATAATTTATGTGTACAAAATGTTTTCTGGAATCTGACAGTGAAAGAATTTTTAAATTGATCGACGTTTGCCAAAGTTATGATCAAAAGTCAAGTATATTGTTTTTTTTTTGAGACACAGTGTATTATGTTAGGATCCAAAACGAATAAGCAGTTGCAGTACAAACCTCAAGTATGTGCTATTGCACCTTATTCAGTTAGGTTCTAGATGCTATTACACAACCAGAGACTAAGTTGAATGTAATCTTTCAAGTCTATTTCAATTGTAACAAGTGGACAAAGAATTTTGACAAAATATCACATCGCCAAATTTTCTCTATATATTACTTGTGGCTGTGGCTTGGTCCTCTGAGAGCATTGCAATACGTTATGTATTTCCCATTTTGTGGATGACGTCATGTTTTTCACATAATAGAGCACATGGACAAGAATCGAAGATGACGTGTATGTTTTATCCTGTACACCAGGCGGCAGCACCGGTGGTGAAGTCTGCCATCTCCAACTGCATCTTGCACTTGGTAATGAATGAAGTATGAAGGCTAAGTAATAGTGTGCTGGAATGGAGTATGATCGTTGCTTAGGATGGCTTGTTGACTGGGTCATGTATACGTGTACACGTAGTAATGTAATTAGATGAAGAGTTGACATTGGACAAAATTGGAAGTATGACGGCATGTGTTTTATTTCTACATATAGATGACAGGTGCCTGCAAGGTTCTTCATTGTATCAATGCTGAGTGTTTAGTCTGTGTGTGCCATTACATAAGCTTGCATTCGGTTGTTGACAGTGACAATGTTCACATCCCAGTCTTTGCGAATGGCAACATTCGGTATTTCGCTGACGTTGATCGTTGTTTTGCTGCAACTGGTGCTCACGGAGTCATGTCAGCAGGTGATGTACTAACAACACAACTGTAAAATCATAAGTAGTAGCACAGCAAAAGTTTCCGTAGTTGTTTATAATCTGTGGACTGTTGTGACAGTGATCAACTTTACGGTGACGTCTTGGTTTTACATAGCTAGCAACTATCGGCATTGGTGATATTTTAGTTCTGTAATTTTAGTTTCATGATTTTACTACTATTCCTGTTTTTGTTTTATTTGTGTTAGCTAATTTCAATTCAAGTCCCAGTTCTGAGTGTTAATTTAAGTTTGGTTCATGTCAGGATCACATGACACACTTTCTATTTTGACGCCCGCAATCATATCTCCAGTATGGCTGAAGCAAGAGTCGCCAAATTTTGTGTGCATGTGGAATATATCAATTGCTAGCCTTTGGATGACAGACGACTCCTAATTGGCATGGCCTGGGTCACGTGACCTGTTTAAGTAGGTCTTGTGGTGGTTGGTTAGTTTCCACCCTGTTGTAGGCACTAGCGTAATAACTTAAATGAGCTTCCCCTGTCCTTTCTCATTTTGGATTGTCGCTGAACACAACGGCAACGAGATTTTTTAGGTTATTGTATTATTGGCCATCCTTAATCTGGCGGAACTAAATCTCCACCCAGGACCTTGTCCCCGATATAGCCTATTTTTGTGCTGAATGGCGACATTAATCTTCCAGCCAACCAAAGTGACCGTGGTTGCATCCAAATGTGTGTGCGTTATAATATTTGACATAAAACACAGTTGATGTGCTTTTTGCTGCAGAGGGTAACTTGCACAACCCTGCTCTGTTTACTGGGCTGCACTTGCCTGCATGGCAGATGGCAAAAGAATACATGGAGTTTGTTCAGCAGTTTCCTTGTCCAATGTCATACATCCGTGGTCACCTTTTCAAACTCATGCATCACATGTGAGATATTTTCTTACTCATTTATTGTTGTCCACTTATTTGTGCATTCCTCACGACTGAATATGTCAGTGTGTCTTGATAACAATACTTTTGAGCCAAGTATGTCTGTCCTTGTAATACTCTGATGGACGCTGGTTGTGTCGCATGCTGCCCCCTTGTGAGTCATGTTGAGTATGTGTCACATGCCCTATGAAGGTTAGAAAAAATAATCAGGGTGCCCTATTAAGGTTGGAAAAAAGATGGGACAGATGGACGGACGCCACACTGATGCATTATGCTTACCACTAACAAACAATTAGCTTAGGGTTGGGACGAATCTTAGAGCCCGAGGGTCTGCACAGGCATGTAGTGCTCTTTGATCCACTGCCAGCAAAACAAAGTGAAATTAACTAGTTTTGGACAGTATAAATGGCCATATAGAGTGCAAAATATACACTTATACCCTGTTTGTCTGTGTCAATATTCAACTTGTTAATGCTGGCCAGCTCGTGATTTGGTTTCTAGGTAACATTTCACCGTCTTGTGGTTCTAACTTTGGGAGTTGATTGGTGACCGTGCCTTGTGCCTGTGGTTTGATGGACAAGTCATGCACCTAGAACATTTAATCATACGTTATCTATGATTTATCCACCAGACCTCATTCACCTTTTTATTGATCCATCAACTGAGTCCTGAAGGAAGTACATACTGTCATCATTTTAGCAGCAAATGCAATTTGCTGTTATATTTGTACAGTAATTTTGCTTGCTCTGTAGCATGAGTTGCCAGACATTGCTGATTACAGCTGTGTAGACCGCCTGTGATGACTTCTCCACAGAATAATTCGTTGCTAGTATCACCACTATGGCTAAGTGAAGCATCGTCATATTGTAATATGGCTGCTTTGCAGACTGATGGTGCATACAGAGTTTAGGGACATTCTTGGCTTCGCTAAGTCCATTGATAGCTTCAACCAGGTCATCAGTGATATTGAAGAGAAATGTCGGGTGTGTATTATTGTATTTCACTGATTCTCGCCCTGCTGCTGCTTCTGCTGCTAACCGTATTATTACAATGCTGCCATATGTTGGAATTTTATGAGACAATTTCATCTCGTTATTATTATGGTTCAAATAGAGCAGTCACTTGTGTCTGCCCAGACAGCTATTATTAAATTAAATGACCTTTGACCTAGATATTTGGCATGCTTGTTTACCTTAGCACTATAGGTCAAGTTCAGTGGTGAAGGTCATAGGTCAAAGTACAAAGAAATTTGGTGTGGAGGTCGACTCCTCCAAGCCAAATTTTGCCCCGTGTGTGCATTGTCGTGCCTATGGGATGAAAACGCTCAAAATTGCCCCTGTGAAATCTAAATACATGTACTGGTGTATAGTTAGTAATAATCAACATTGTAATCTAAGTTGATTCCGTATGCGTATTTCAATAGGTGAGTGTTTAATTTAGGCAATCAACAGGTTTCTCTGTGTGGTCATGCTTCAGTGACAGTAAGTGAAATATTGTATGTTCTGTGACGCAGCCAGAAGTTGAGAAACATGAAAAAGAAACATTGTCTTCGTCATCTGCATCTTCACTACCATATTGGTTGTGTCAGCCTTACATTAGAGCCGAGTCAGTTAAATATAAACATGCATCTTGTTTAGACACTTTTTGTTTCCCCGTGCTTGTAATACTGTACTGAAAGTTGTAGGTTGACAAGGCCACTGGGTGCTAGATGTCGTAATTTCCAAGTGGATAGGGTTACTGAGTTGTGGGTAATGTGCACCAGTGAATTTAGATTTCTCTCCTAAAAAATGCTAGATTGTTGCATTTTGTTTCTTTTTTAGCCGACTGTGGTAACAGTTTGGTTTATGCTAATTGTTTGCGTGTCTGTGTGTTTGTAACGTTGGTGTATTGTGGCTAAATGGCTAAATCGATTGAGCTCGTTTTTTTTTGTTATGCGGGTCGTCACAGAGTACAGCTACTTTGATTGAGGCTGGATTCGCCCATGGAAAGGGAGAGGGAGAGCCTCCTCGTACTGACAGCCTACGTCAATAGAATTGGCAATAGGCCTGTCTCTATAAAATCGACAGTTGAAAGACAACAATAGAAAAACTTTTACTGTTGCTATGCCATGGTTGGCCGTGCCTGCAGTTGTTGAGGTTTTGCTAAAGTTAACAGTGCATGCAATAGGAGTGTATAAATACAATATCCACTGTCTTCTTAACTTGGCTAAAGTTTTCAAGGTGGTATTGTAACTACCTTTAAAATATTTTTGCCTATTACTGGTTATTTTGATGTAGTTATAACTGTCAGATGTGGAAACAGCTGTTATTTCAAAAAATTGAGAAAATTTCAACTACTTCTATTTCTACTGGTTTTTGTTGCCAGCGGTATTATATTAGAATATTTGTATATTAGAACGGCTTCCCTCAGCTCTCATTATGGCAACTTGGAGATAGCTGGAACAGAGAATTAGCATTTTTCAAACAGATTCCTAGTTGTTGTTTTTTGTTTAAACTTTTCAGATCAATAGCTTTGGCTGATATTGCTCATTGTTATTATAATAACTGGCACATAGAAACTGCTGTTTATCTTGTGTTTGTTTTACATGTTTATATGTTTAAATATTTGTGGCTGGTTTGTGGACGTATGCATTAGTCCTTTAGCAGTGAATGGAGATACGTGCATCAAGCGTGAAACTGGAAAGCGTCCCATAGAAGCAAGCAGTGACGGCACTGATCCGACCTTGTCTCGTAAGAAACTGAAGAAGCTACGGCGATATCCTGCCAAGAGTTTTGTCCCCAAGCCAGACATGTTTGCAAAATGTGGAACGTGTGGAAATCCAAAGGTTTGTTTCATGGAGATCAGATTAATAGTTTGAAATTTCATACTTTTTTGTATGACCATTGGAAGTAGTAGTAGTGGTGGTAGAGTAATATTAATCACTGCAATAAATTATTCTAAAGGTAGTAGTGGTAGTAGTGCAGTTAAACTTAGCATGCTGCAGTATAAAATGGTTGAAGATAACTAAAAGTATGCAGTGATTTCCAATTCACTGATGATTTCAGACGTCTCATAAAATGATTGTTAAGATTTGTATGTCTGTTTTCTTGCTCCTATCTTTAAAATGCCTGAATCACTTTGCACAGTTATTTGCCCACCACAGTTTGATGTTTAAGTTTACACTGAATGTTGTGACTGATGCTGCTAATTATGTGTGCTGAAGCATGCATGTCGTAATGGACTGTATGTGAAACAGGGACTGAAGTGTGTTTTTGACGAGTGCCGAGCATGTTGTCGGCGAAGTGTTCACAGGCAGTCCATTGGTTGTCCAGGTTCAGTTCAGTCTATATCGTGTGCAGTAATTAGAGTATCATTCATTGCCATACTTGCCACTTCATTTTAGATCTTCTTTATTACTGGCCTGCCTAATGGGCCAATAACGTTTTGCTCGCTGGTGTCTGTCATCATCTGTAATGCTGACAGCGCCGGGCACGTGGGCGGTCGGGCAGCCAACATGCACGGCGGGCCAGTAGGGTTACGTCCCGTTAAGGTGAAACCTTGTTTTTTTCGTTTCTGTGCCTTGCGCTAGACTAAGCTAGCCATATTGTCAGCTTTTGAGCACACGTAAATGTATCGTATCGTATCCATTGGTCAAGATAGACAGTACTCGGCCACATGCTTATGTGTCATGACTGTAACTGTCGCACAAAATGACCTTGACCTATATATACTTTTGTGGTATTGCTGAATACTTTGACTCATTCTGTTTTTAGCATTAATCACACAGCTTGTCACATAGCAGTCTCAACACAAATTCTTACATGGTACACCCTTAGCTGAAAATTAATGACTTGTATTAACATCCGACACACAATCCTGAGCTTTTACGTGATTGACTAAGAGAGGTTTGTAATTCTCACAAGACTAAGATTGTATGAATTTTGCCATTCTGCTCCATTAATGTATTGACTGTTGGTTTTATTAGTAATCAGTTACCAATGTTCAAAAAAGTATTGCCAATACAAATACAGAAAAAGTATTGCAGTACTCCAGCAATTCTGAAAAAGTATTGGCAGTATTGTCAATACCAATACAATATTGCAGTTCAGCGCCTCTGGAGTCTTTGATATGCTGGCGCTATACAACCTAGGTTATTATTATTATATTATTAACAATCCTGGGCCAGTGGGTGTGATTTTCCCTCTTTAAGTGCTTTGAATTGCTTTCAGTGCCCTGACACTGTTGGATGACGGGAAGGCTGCCCAGCTCGTAAAAAGCCTGTGCTACTCGTCTGCACAGGTTCTGTACCAGAACACTTGGATGGAGGTAACTGAGATGAAACTGGCTAGCCCAGCTTCTTCTGAATAATGGCCATAATGGTGACGGTAGTGTAGTGCTTTGAAACCAGTACGGTAGTTAATGTCTCGTTGTGGTTGGATGTTTGGTATGCTGCTGAATGCTAGTTTAATCCTGCCACCACACCTCTGTTACATGGTTTTGTGTTGCAGTATTTATTTTGTCCCATGATTATACCTTGCAAAAGCCTGGTGAAGCCTATGATGATCAGATGATGATGATAGTGATGAAAATGATGCAGACAGTGATGAAGCTGCGGCTGCTGCCTGATGATATGAAATATCTGTCTGTCTGCTGTAGGTCACAAACTGAAAGTGGTGGATCAGGCAAAGACAGATGGCATAGTTTGCGTTGACTCCGTTGAGTGATATTATCTCTGGATTGTGCAATGCCTTCACTTACACGATGTCATTTACACACTGGTCACTCTGATACACCTGTGTGACCAGCAACGGCAGGTAATGATGATAATGATGCAGGTATGTGCATCAAGTCGTCAGCATTGAGCAGCTGCTGCAGCCCACGGAACAGACGTCCACAGATGTGATCACACTGGATGAGCTTGTCCGAAGCAAAGTGACGCTGTTACTATTCTGTTTTCTAACTGGTCCGGCGTAAAAAGTAACCTTACTGTGACTTATGCTAATATGTCAGCTATCCCTTAGACTGTTTAGGTGAAACTTTATACGCACCTTTGGAGTGCACCATACACGGATGCAACGAGCGAACCCGGCGTGTCCTTGAATGACCTTGAAGGTCACTCTTACTGTTTGAAACCTTTCAAAATTCCCATACCTGGTGAATCATAGCATGAATTTACTTACATAGCACATTGCGCGGTTGCTCCGTGGTAGCTGACCTTCTTGTTAAAAATATTTATCGTTTATTAAACAAGACTCTGATTGACCGCGTATTCAATCAAGTTTTGAGCATAGCTGAATCGTTTGGGTGGGGCGACTGAAAATGACAGACTGAAAAATGATTGACAAGGAGGCATACTTCGCATGTTGCCGAATGCACCGACGTGGCATTAGCTGCTGCTGTGGCTCACGTTGCTGGACCGCTGTGTTGCTGCTGCTCGTCGACGTTGACGCCGTCTTGTCGTCGCTGACATCCTTAGCGAGAAACCCAGCGCTGTGCATCCCGGGGCTGTGGCTTATGGCGTACAGAAACTTGTTTAGAGTATGCTTCAGCATCATAGAGATGCATTGATGTGGGTGTCTTCTGATTCCTCTTTCTTTGGACTATACATTCTAATGCCGTAGGTGCTGTAAAGTCTGCCATTTTGTTGACGGTGACATTCGGTAGGCACGTTAAGAAGTTGAACAAGTTCAGGTAACTAACTTGAATTCTCAGACGCAGGCCAAAATGGTAACTTTTGAGGATGTTGTTCTGATGTATGCTGTTTCAGTTGGGATAATTTCAGAGTCTCATTGTGTTGAACTAAACATCAAGCATTTATATGTTAATAACTTACGACTGCACTACTTGGCAACAGCTTTGTCATGTAATTCAACTAAAGCCATTACGCAGGAGCAGCATGCACAGCCGCAGTTTCCGTTATGTACAGTTGAGCGTGTGCTCTGATGATATACATCTTGTGTAGTGATCTCCAGAAGTTGGACATTTTGTTTCATTACTATGTTGCTGTTTGCGATTGAGGATTATGTTATTTTTGTATGGACAGTCAACAGCAGTACTGCTGCAAATCAGACGACATGAAAGCAGAAAACACACATTGTTGCATGTGTCAAACGTAAATGTCAGGAAATTAAACACCTATTTTGCTTTCATTCGTTTTGTCGTGACAAAGTTCAAGCACAACTAGTAAATGAGCAGATCTTTGTGTATTTTGTCCCCTTACAAATGGACTATAATATGTTAAATCAAGTTTTTCTGCATTTACCGCCACTATTGAAACTATTTTTCGTCATGGTTAGTTTATTCGTTGGTTTCCTTGTTAGCAAAATTACACGACAAGTTTATGGATGAATTTTCACGAATTTGTTAGTCGGGAACAAGAAACGATCGAATTTTTGGGTTTTCTGGGTCCATTGTTATTGTGGAACTGAAGTCTGAATTAGTTGGTTGCCGCGCAGTTTGGTTCTTCATAGTTGTCGTTAATATTAATTGGTAGTACTACCTGCAGTCAGCTTTGTTGGAGGTTATATTTCTTGTTCAATAATCATCCAAGCATCCTAGACTAGTCGTAGATTTCTTCTCGTTGTGCAGCTACCAGTGATACGTTTTGTTATTATTACGAACTGTGTGGGTTTGTTTTGCTCATTTGCTGGAAATATTTTGTTCACTATAGACTTTAGTCGTCTGGTATAGTTCCTTCAGGTTTGCGTCTTATGCAGGAAAAGTAGGGTTAGTTTGTCACACTTCATATATCATGTTTTGTTAACTGTTAAGTTGAATAATTAATATAATAACGGTGATTAATGTATCATACTCTGTTCTGTTCTTTTGTCAGCTTGTGAAAGTCATTTTAGTGTGGATGTACCTTCAGAACAACATACTATAATATTGAGGACAATGAGACTTCATGTTGTCTGTGAAAAACTTTGTACTTCATTAAAAAACGTTACAGATGGTTAGTTGGAATTTAACGGCACTGTCAAAAAATTTAGGTCGTATTGAACCTTTAAATTAATAGTGAAAAATTGTTTTAACAAATGTTAAATTGATTGGTGAATCAATTAAAACTTATTGTACAAATTGACATTTTTTAGTCTTAACATTTGCTGGGCAATGAAGATGTATGAGAATAGTACTGATGCTGAGTTTGATTATAAGAGATACAATCTGTTAGTAGCAAGTGTTTGACAGGAAGCAACTGATGACAGTTACTGCATTCTGACGAACTGTGTGATCAATAAGACTGCAGTCTGTATACAAGATTTGGTCTCTTCATTGGTATGCCGAAGGGTGTACTGGGAGGAATTGTAGGTGGCACAAATAGTTTTCTGAAATCCATAATAAATAAATTAGCCCTGTACGGGCTCAGTCAATTTCAAAGTCGTGTTACACAAAAACTAAAATATCCGGCCCAATCAAATTTAGATATTATGCTCTAGTTTAAGAATCAGTGGTCAGTAGCCAGCTCCCATGACCTTCACCTTGGATCGGGTCATACCATGCCAAATTTCATTGAAATCAAAGACGTTTTGTGGACAGACGACGTACGCACGCACGCACCGTGATGCACGTAGGTACGTTAGTTAGTTGGAGTTTAACGTCCCTTTCAGCACAAATATGGCTATATCAGAGACAAAAGGTCAGGGGTGGAGAGCTACCCCTACCCAGTGAAGGAAGGCCAGCGATATATTAACCTCAACCCTGGACGCAGCCACCCAAAAAGGAAAGGGATTGAGGGACTCTATGCAAATACAACACGATACAAAAAATATTCTATATTCTGAGCAATCAATGCCGTAACTACTGTAAACACTGTTGAATTTGCAACAGCCAAGCTTTACAACCACTGTGAAACAAAATGCAGGTATACTGCTAGTCTACAATTAATTTTATATAATATTATGTACACCAAAACATTCTGCTTTCCAATAATGCCTTTCACACAGTGACATAAAGGCTGCATTGTGCATCGTATGAAACAACGTTAAAAGCACAACAATGTAATCACTCCTGGTATCTAATACATACATTCTAATCTTAAGACCAATGACACACAACTTTATCGTGCAACAAAACCACAAGTGTGACATGGTGTGTAGAGCAACGTTTTAACAGTCACACATCTGCATTTCTGAATACAGCACTGCTCTATTCTAAGCAACTTCTTCATTGATTGACTTAAGATTTTACATCTGACTTGACACAATAGGTCATTTCGGAGACATTTTCCCCGGCCAATTTCTTGGCTTGATATCAAAGAAACTAAACACAACACAACAAAACCAAGCAACACGGGAATGAAATGACCTAAGCTATCACAAAAAAACACAAAATGTTAAACCTAAACAAACACACAAAGACGAAACCTAAACCTAAACCAATAAACAAATAAGAATGTTTGCATGTGGGTGTGTGTATCAATGTCTACTATTGTTGTACACACTGCAGCACAGAACATTTTTGATTATTTTCCCTCCTGACCTCCAGACAATCGTCATGGCTCAAATGCTGGAGGGAGGGGGCAGTTGCACGATAAAATTGCTGGCGTGACATCGGTCTATGTTCTAACTCAATGGAATGCACTGTTCATAATGCCACAAAATTTTCTTGCAACAAAATACGGTACCGGTATATGATGACATGTAGAAAAAGATAAAAGACAACAGAACACAACTTCCACCATTTATGCAACTAGATGGTAAACAATATGTTTGGGTTTGAATGCTAAGATTAGTAAGTAACTAGAAACTGGAAGCATGAGAAGCACTTTAGTTGACAAATTTTTATAAAGCAATATTGATTATAAACCAGCAAGCAAATCCCACACGTGTACTCTACCAACAGCAACAGTTAACATCATCATTAGTATTAATAATAATAAAAAGCTTCCCATACTCATTACCGAGCACTGAGCCCTGAGCTGATCGCGGTATACAGGCAGTCAGCCCTCAGGTGACTAAGTCATCCACCTGGCGGTAGGCTGCCATTACTTTCCGCCAATTAATAATAATAATACAACACTTGTATAGCGCCCTAAAATCCAAGGATGCAGAGGCGCGGCATTCCTGCAAGAAGCATTACTGTGCAGGGTTCCGTATGTCAAAATCGATTTCATTATTATTCATTCTAAACTGCTAGTTGTGCAAGAACACGTTGATTGGTACACATAAAAAATAGTATTTTTCAATGCCTTAAACTAGCATATCAAACGTGTCATAAGTAAAAATACACAGAATATAGAGTTGACGAAATTTGGGTGCTCTTTTTGCATTTTGTCATTATGTAACTTAACAATTTCATTTCTTATGGACAGCAAACATTTCAGCGAAAACATCCCGACCATCTGAATTAACAAAAATGTGGCCAGTTTCGACTATTGTAAAACCCTTTAATTTGGCTGCCCTAAATGTTGGCGACTTCACATGCAAAGTTCTTGTGGTGCCTTTTATTTTGGCGAATTCAAACCACACAATCCAACACATGAGTAATTTCAATTCATCAGTCAACGCTAAACATATATTTGCACACTGTAATTTTGCAGTTTTGTTTAGCTCTCGAAATTCACGAAAAAATGGCACACAAACATTAAGGGTTTTACAGTATCTGTTGTCAACCTTCCAGAAACAACCTATTGTAAAACGTGTTCAAGATGGTTGGTTGGAGTTTAACGGCACTTTCAACACAATTCAGGTCATATTGCACCTTTAAGGTAGAACTATATTATAA
>Ga0209363_1000540_pt1 | contig 15170 bp, 7 predicted proteins | sample WorMetexBAHAMAS3_FD_187385 | JGI IMG/M metagenome (GOLD analysis project Ga0209363, IMG submission 187385) | Marine gutless worms symbiont microbial communities from Max Planck institute for Marine Microbiology, Germany - Inanidrilus exumae... | ecosystem: Host-associated > Annelida > Digestive... | reverse complement strand
AAGTATAATTTTGTTAAGATTTCTTATTAGAAACTATAGTTGACCAAACTCTGTGACCATATCAAACGAACCATATGCTGCTATTTTAATATGCGGTGGAATGCAAATCAGCCAGATAGCTCAGTCCACAAAGTGGACTTAAATAAACCATGTATCACATGCAAAGAACATAAGGATGAGCATGATAAAACTGAGTCAGTAAATTAGCAGAAATCATAACGTCCTCTCGGTACACAACAGGTCATTTCAAGACGTGACGAGCCTTCTAGGCAATCAATCATGCTGCCATCAACAACTAAATTCTAAACAATCAAGAAAAAGTACAGAAAAACAACAAAACAACCATAACACAAACTAACAAAACGTCCCCAGTCAAAACAGCAGAAACATAAAAACCCAAGCCCAACGCTAAAAAAGTCCAGTCTATGTCTACATAAAGAACAGTTCATATGTATGTAGATATTATATTACTGTGCACAGTAACTGTGGGACATACTGTAATACAGCACAGAACAAGGCAGCTGAGGACAGGAGACTTCGTCCCCACGTGTGAAACTCAAAGAGGTGGAAATTCAATAAAGACTGAACAATTTGACCAAAGTAAAACTGCTGAAAAGTCGGAATATCAGAGCAGATTTACGAGAATGATGACATCACTATACAGCCAAACTAGTTATCAGTATATGCCACGTTATACGAAAACATAATGTCATCTACAAAACTGCAAGCACATAACATTGTTGTCATATAAGGACCAAGCCACAGCCACAAGAAACAGGTATAGACAATTTCATGATTTTGGATATGTGGTTTAACTGGTTTTTGAAATATGTGGGCAGACAGACATAGATATGCATACAGACTGACACACAGACAGACATGCTGATCACTATACTTTGCACCCCTCACAGGGGGCAAAGTAACCATTCTGATACTCTTTCCTCTTATCCTCCAGACAGTCATCATCGCTCAGATATTGTCTGTTGGAGGTAAGATAAACAGTTCCAGAATGCACAAAGACAATGCTCAAAAAATATAAAAGGAAAGTGAATTGTAATAGTTTGGAAGAAAGCACGGGCATAGTTTTAAACATAAAAACAACACATAGAGTACAGACATTCTACCCCGGTATAGATGAATACGACATATAAACCTCATAAAAAAGTGAACAACAAAAATTGGTAAATATGCATGAATTGTCGAGTTCAGACAGTGAGTAAGTGACAATAGACAAGCAGTGCTTAAAGTTGGTGATTCAAAGGACTCGACTCAAGTTGTATTAGCAATGCATTCTTTCACTTAATTTAAGTATTATCGTATTACAACCAGCACAGATGTTATAACAACAGCAGTGTCAGAAATTCTGAGCATCAACGAGTGACAATGACAGATGAGCACAGCAATGGTGAACTCGACAAAACATAACACCATCAATGACTTTCTGCCCCATTGGCTCCACAAACGGACAGCAACATGCTGGCTTTGTAACCTTGACTGTTTGACCTCACAAGTGGTCTGTGAGCTAAACATGAAACACACATCACTTTTTGGATTTCCAGAGCTTTTGGTTCTTAGGAGGAGGCACTGAACAGATGGATGGACGGATGAATGATGGGGTGTAATGTGGCCTCTTAGAGGCAGGGCCCAGTAGCAATATCATAACCAACTTAACATCAACAGAAAAATGACAACAGAGAAAAACAGCAATAGCGTACTGCAGAACTCAGCAATAAGCCGATAGTGACAGTGATAATAAACGTTTCAAATTTAAATTTTAAAACAGACATCAAAAACAAGGCCGGTCTATCCAATAGGCAAAGTACAGGAGTGGACTGGGGTGAACGAGCACTTCTGTCAGAAAGTGTCCCTGAGACTAATGAACATCTGGTGATTCTACAGGGCTAAGAGACATAGCCTTACACTCACACATGAAGCTTGCTGCTTCCCTATGTTGCTTTTAAAGTGGCCATAACACTGACTTGCTGGAATTTGCCTACGATTTAAGGTGATATTTCATAAAGTGTAGTTTGAAATTCAAACATACAGTTAATAGCATTCGAAATGCACTAAAACATAATACTGTGAAAGAAAGTTTTTTCTGTAATGAAGCCCAGCCCCCTTCCTCGCCTTGCACCAAATGAAAGGAAGAGATACCTCCTAGTCTACAGTCTACACCCACACGCCCTGTAGTGCTCAGGTACTCAATTCAGCCTGTTGTCCACTCCACTTGTTTACACGGGGTGACATCCTGGCCACTGTAGGGTCACGGAGCCTCATGAACCAAAGGAGGTTACGTTAATGTTCCTTTATTCACAAAGTCACTCATACTGAATTATAACGAAATATGACTGAGGTACTCAGATATGTTACTTATTGACTTATGGCACGACATCATTTAGTTAAGTATTGGGTATGTACATTTATTACTTTGACAGCATGTAGCAGATGGACCTGATCATTATATTATAATTCAGCAGTCACACTAATATATCTTTTTTACACCCATCACCAAAATGACAAATGCATTCATCCAATTACACATAATACAGTTACAGAACACACAGAAATACATATATACAAAGGAAGTTAATAAACGAGCCAAAAAGTGGACAAATGAAATAAAAATGCATGCCATAGGCGTTTTTTACTAATCCGTAATCGATGCAAAGTCAGTGCAATTTGAGATTTGGGTGTTTTCCAAGATTAAGATTGAGATTTGACAGTCAAGATTTGGGATATAGTGCCTCAAGATTTGAGATCTGGCACGTGAAATTCGATTTCAGACCTGCCCATCACTGCAAATGTACAGTGTGTCTCAAAAAACAATACACTTGACCTTTGAACATAACTTTAGCAAAAGTAGACTGCCGATTTTCAAAATTCTTTCACTCTCAGATTGCTGAAGAAACTCTCTATGTAATTATTATAGGGTCTTCCACCTCACCTTAATTGTGTTGCTACAGTACCTTGCTAAATTCAAAACTTAAAATAACGGATGAACTTTTACTCATACCATCAAAATTAAACAGTTTTACATGAAACTTAACAAAACTTAACAAAATTTACATTACAAATGCAATAAAACTGACATAATGATGATTTACTTAATTTTTGTGCAACATACGAAGCACTGAATGCAGATAATGCAACAACGTTTGGAATATGACTTGATGACAATCTACGTGAAGTTTATGCAACAAACGACATCAAAATTGTTAGAAGATGACAGTGGTGTTTGTAACTAATACCTACTGCAGTCCACCTACCTGATAAATAGTCTGAAAGTTAGAGCAAGTGCTTAACACGTCCATCTCTGGTACAAACACAAGCTCGCAGACGTTTATGCCATTCACTGATGGGAGCTTCATCAATGACTGTCTGCTGCAGCCGATGTTACAGGTAAGCCATCCACTGCTTCAGTTCTTTGGTATCACAGATCCTCTTCTGAGCACTGCTGCATTGTTTTTTCCAGATTGTGCAGTCATATGATTCAGACATGAGCTATTAAGGCTGCCTCATATCCTGCAATATGAATTCTGAGGTTTCACACACAATATACCATTGAAATTGGCAGCAATTGCAATTTTCAAGTTTTACAAGGTAGTGTAGAAACATACTTAAGCTGTGGTGGAGAATCTTGAAAATGTGTGTGCAACAAAATTCCTCAGAATATGACAGTAAAAAGAATTTTAGAAATCGGTCTACATTTGCCGAAGTTAAGATCTCAAGTGTATTGTTTTTTACACACAGACTGACACAGTGTATAAAGCAATCAGAAGATGTATTAAATGACTTACTCATTAACAAACAACATGCTGACATACATGGTACAGCATATTCAACCGGTGTATTCAATCATTAAGCACACAATGTAACAACAACAGTGGTAACTTCTAAAATTTACAATAATATAATATGCCTTGATTAACCTGTAGTGCTCAGAATGAACCAGGCCATTAGCATCAGATGATCAGACGACTCTCTGTTATTTGGCAGGCCACCATTTTGGCGCACATGTTCTTGTGTAGGCAACTCAAGAACGTGACTCAGTGTAAGACCTTCAACCATTCTCCGACTTGCTAGTCCGTCACTTCTGTCCAGGGCAGAGTAGAAAATATAGTCGACCAGTGCACCACATGACTCATTTCCAATCCACGATGTCAGTGCTTGAGGTCTTGTGTTATCATAAGCCGATGCAAGATCCAGAGCATGATGTGCTGTACCTGAACAAAATGACTCCTTGTAACATCTCCACTGATGGCTACGTCTGCTCGCATTCCGTCTATGTTCCACGACCTGGAAGAACTGACAGAAATCTGTGATGTCGACTGACGGTGGAAGAAAATACTGCGAGTTCAGACTTCGACCACCGCAATCGTACTGCTGACCAGACATTTCCTTAATTGGCAGACCTTCGAAATGAAGACTCCCATCAATGATGAAATTGTACAGTTCGGAGAATGGCTGCAGGTTCAGATCACCACACAGAATTATGGGATGGTGCTTTGGCCGAGGTTCGGCGGACATACCAGCCACTTCGTCGATTGCAGCAAACAGATACATGAGCTGTGCAAGCTTCACATCACCACGACCTGGATTATACAGCAGGTGCGTGTTGGCAACACAAATACACGTAGAACTGCTCTGGGTTTGTCGGCCATCGCGGCCGTTTCCAAACGGTTCAAGTAATAACAGCAGTGCTACATTGGGGCGGTCCAAAACCAAACATCCATCCTCAAAGAAATCAACAGGGACGGAATTATAGCAACTGAACTTCTTTTGTTTGTAGAATGTTGCACAGCCATCTGTCCTACCTCTTGACCTCTGCTTGTATTCTGCTTTGTAACCTGAGCAATATACAAAGTTTGCCTTCACACACATACATTTCAATAAATACTGATGGTGCAACAGCTGACTGAACGGCTGTGCCAATGACACCATAACCAATTTACAAAACCGTGTCATCCATTTACACTGGTACCACGATTCCAGGTACTGTAAGCTGCTACAGCATGTCTTCTTGCGTGATTGTGAATTATTACTGCTGTTTTTTTGATTAAGTGCTCAACTGTTAACTGGACATCAGGAATGGTATCTGGCCTGCAAAAGAAATCTCACTCAGCAATTCCCAAAGTTTTCCCCTAGAAAGACCTTTGCAGAACCTGGCATAACACACGGTCACTATAGAAAAACAGCCCCACACTCATTTTTTTGTTTTTCTGATGTTATTCCAGGTCAGACTAAGTCCCTCAACAAAGAACTTTTGAGACACATAACTGAACCAACGTTTTCCTACAGGTAGGATGTTCTTCCTGCTGTCAAAAAAACAGTGTCAAAACAGTCAAGCAAACTGAAAGCACTAACGCCAACCCGGAAATCCTCCACTGGACGACATTCTTTCTTCATCTAACAACTGAATCATGATGGAAGGCACATAGCACCTTTCATGCCGGCTCTCAGACACTAGTCTCCAGAAATACGTGAAAACTAGTCCTGCTAAACACAAGTCAAGTGTGCCAGAGTGAGTGGGTGTTCATGATTCATTATAATACACTTCCTAGTTAGGTCTTGGTGAAATAGTGTTACGCAACATACATGTATGGTCGGAAAAAATTGCGACATTTGACAAGTAGGCTATTCACTATATATTGAAAACAGTACAAGATGGATGCTGACTTTCTACAAAAGGCGAAGAGGAAGTCATAAAACGTGCTCTATCAAATGGTGCCATTTCCCATGACCTCGAGTGCCCTAACCACCCCCAACCACCCGTTTTTACGTTTTGCGTCTTCCTTCATATCTCTGGTGAAATGGCTGAAGACAGTCAAATTTTGTACATAGGTAGATATATCCAGTACTAGCGCTCCACTCTCAAGCCGGTCACACCTCGCTCGTGCTTCTCGCGCATGCGGTACTTGATCCGTTACGGTTGCTGGCCGCTAGTTCCGAATGGCCCGATGGAACTCGCCACCCATTTGCAGCGGCGTATATAGACGACGCGCGAAAAGCGAGTGCACAGGCTCAAGCAGCGCTCGCTTACCACCCATGACTATCTATAGGGTATAATGATGCCACATGCAAAAAAATTTCCTGCAAATCTGCTCAAAACAGTGGCTGTGCATAAGGAATAAAGAACAGACACACAGACGAACAGATTCAGATATACAAATACATATACATATATAGAGGATTAACATCCAAACAACCCCCAAATGGTGTGATTAAGGTCACATGACCCATTAAAAATTTGGGGCCCAATCATATCTCTGGAATGGGTAAAACTAGACACTTCAAATTTGGCACACTGAGTATCACTGGTGCTGAGTACTAGCATATGCATGACAGATTACCCCAAACAGGGTGTGTTCAGGGTCACGTTCCTTCATTCTTTGCGGGCTGGGGTCCAGCCTACTGTGGACCCCAGCAATGAGACCTTTTGAATCGGTCCAATGCGCCAGCCCAGAGAGAGCAGGAGAGATGATAGGTGTGGGTGGTGTGAGTGCTATGTAGGCTGAAGGAGGGAATGTAAGCCCCTAGGCTTGAGCAGCTTGTTAGATATTTCTAAACGCGCCCCTCTAGGCGTGGCCTACTGCCTGACTAAGCCCAGACTGGCACTTATGCAACGACAGCCCCACCTGTCTGCCGTTCAGCGCCTGGCCACCTGATTGACACTTCTGCAGCATCAGCCAGGAAACTTAGTCACATCTATCTGCTTCGGCTCTCACGTCAGCGCGAATGACACGGTGATGCTGCTAATCAAGGAATCAGCAACAGTCACAGTTTATAGAGAACACCGTCGAACCCTCTTACTTGCCCAGGATTAACTCCCTGTTCATCATGTGCATAGGAATTATTAGAAATAATTCTTTGGTAGGCGGAAGCGCCCGGGACAAGTCGAACACTGGCCACTAAACGCATCACGCTCTACTGCACATGGCGGCCGAGTGCGTTAACCACTCGGCCACAGGGGCAGGTCGTTCAGGGTCACGTGATATCTTAAAATTCTGGTAAATATGGGATCATATCTCAGAAATGGTACAAGATAGAGACATTGCTACAACAGTGGACTAATTGGAAATCATATCAGACAATTTAAACGACAGAAATATCAATGACCTTGACAGTCACTTTAGTTGTTTGAAATCTTTCTAACTCTGATACCTTGAAAAATATAGCACATATTAACTATTGCTTACATATGAATTGAAAAGCGTACATAGCCTGTAATTTCAGCTGTTATATCGAAAATGATGGACTCTGCAATAGCTGAGCTTATGCATTTTAGTCAAATTAGCCTAGATAAATCAAAGACAGAAAACAAAACAAAAAGCAACCGCAAAGAATATAGAAATTGTGCCAAAAACTAGTTTCTGAGGGGCCAATTTCAAGGTTTAGGAGGTAAATAATAGTCAGATCTGGCTAATTATATAGGAACACTATGGCTAGCTGTGCAAATACGGCAGAACAATCGAGATGCTGTTTGGGAAGAAGACTCGGGTGGGCCAAGGAACCATTTGTTAGAAAAATGTCAAGATCCCCAGTGGGAAGAGGCACGTTTGAGGGGGAGTCGGTCCTATATGAAAGCATGGTAATAGTCAGCTGTGCAACAAGGGCATTTCACGTTTTACATTTGCACAATATACCGATGGAAAGCTCTTAGCCTTAGCAATATGGAGGTGTGGTTCGTTAGAAGATCAACACTGGCATTTATCAGATATCAACTATTTAAACCAACGATTTTTCACAAAAACAAGCAGCAAAGCATGGCACGACGTCATTAACAAGCAGCAAGCTGCACGCAACGCATGGCAAATGGATAGACAAAGTGGAAGTAATATTCTAAAAACATCGTCGAATCCACCACCAAGATTGCTTGACAACTCCCTGCAGCTAGAAGCATCATAAACTGGCTTGTTGTATGCCTGCGTCCGTAAAATCGCATTGCATTTCGATACTGTGCTTGCCACGATAAATTACATGCACTGTAAACAAACAAGCTGATGGATATTGTCTACGATAAACGGCAAAGCAAAACGATCATTTCATCGTGAATAATGGTATGCAGTAAAAGGGATATCAAATCCTCAATAAAGGCACAACACACGGCTTACAAGTCAGTGGTTGTGGTACACGGGTGAGCTGTGCAAAAAAAGTTGAACTCTATCAAGATATCTCGTGTTTGCCAAAAGAAACCACGTACTAGACCAGGTCCAGGTCGGACAAATGTATTTGGTGCCACAAGGGGTGACAAAATGGCAATGCGGCCTTCTGTCAAAATCCTGTAAGCACCTATTATCATTATTATTAACAAAAATTGTTAGAGCCATATAGGTTTAAAAATTCTAAGATCAGTTATTAAAAACATACGATGAATGACTAAACAGTGACGTTTTCAACCACAAGAATGGTTGACGGTGATAGTGTGTATAAGGCGCTATTTTGCGATAATGATTATCAACTCAGTCAAAGTGCAGTAAAGACTCTTTGCAACTGACATTTCTGCCAAGTTCAAAGTCATGTGACACAAAAACTAGGCCAAATATCACAAATCCGACCCAATCAAATTTAGATATTGTGCCCTAGTTTAAGAATCAGTGGTCAGCTGTCAGCTCCCATTGTAAATGGCGGAGGAGATAGCTTTTAGAAATGGCTGAATTTCCAACTTTCAAGGACTCATGACCTTGACGTTGCATCGGGTCATACTGCATACCGTCGTGCATCACTCATCGACCTCTACCTACACGCCAAATTTCATTGAAATCGAAGAAACTGTTTGTAGACAGACCTACAAACGGTAGGGATGGACGGTTATCCGGCCCGGCCATCCGGATCCGGCTGGTTTTCCACTAACCGGTGAAATCCGCCTCCGGCCGGATTGTATATGGCTCGTATTTTCACGAATTACAGTACCCCGTTTTGCACTGAGTCCGATGTCACTGCGCAATTAACAGTTGGTATCTGCCGTTGAAGCCTGTCAACTGATGTTGCCGGCTGCCGGCAGTGTGCTCTGGCGCCAACTGCAGCCGCCGATTAGGCTCCCCGCTCACCCACTGCCTGCCACCCATTGAATGCTCACCCACTGCCTGCCACCCGTTGAATAATGTCCGCGCTATATATCTTTGAAGACTTTGATGCAAGAGAAGCTGTTGCCACACGCTGTGTTGAAACTTGATGCTTCACAGAAATATGCTAATAGGAATCTGTGACTAATCTCTACATGAATAATGCGACCAGCAAGTGACTGGCACTAGCGTTTTATTATTACTGAACTCTAGTCCTGGTTCACTTGCCTTAGCAGTACATTTGTGACCGTTTCATTAGTTCGATAGTAGTGTATACCCGTTGTTCCTAATTGCACAAAATCGCACGAGTAAACTTTGGAGTTATTTCTCAGTCACACGGGAAGATGATGTAAAAGCGCAATGCAATCACTGTAGATTAAAGATAAAAGAAAAATAAAGCACTGGACGTGATTTGCTGTATTTTTTAACACGGGTATAGACTAGTGGTAAAGTTGCATCAAAAATCCGGATACGAATCCGAAACCGGCCGGATATTAGGCACCAGTTAACCGAATCCGGCAGAAAATCACCATATAAAAGCCAACAATTTCGTATTCGTTTGTAAATGCACTATCTCACTACGACCATCACGACCACCAAATGATTTCTAACTAATAAGTATACACTATAATTTCCACGGTTATTGGAGCTAGAGGAAGTTGTCACATGGTATATTAGCATATCACTTCAGCAAGTAATTTTACATACCACGTGAATTGACAACATAGCTATATAAAAGTATAGAAGACACTGAAAAAGGCTTTAAAAATTCAACAATAAAAGTTCATTTTGTTTTTACCGCACGACGCTATGCTAGCGTGGTATATGCAGTCGTCGTGTCTGTCTGTTTGCCCGTCACAAGCCAGCACTGTACCATAACAGCTAAATGTAGGATCACACAAACAACGCCATACGATAGCCTGGGACTTCAGTTTTCTGATGCCAAAAATCTTGGCGAAATTCCAATCGGGTCAACACCTACGGGGACGCCAAACAGAGGTGCAGTAGGTTCTAACAGGCGATTTTCGACCTCGCTATAGCTCAGAAGCAGTGCAAGATAGGGACACAGTTACAAGGGAACGCTAATAGGAACTCCTATATGCTCTATCGAATGGCACTATTTCCAGTGACCTTGAGTGACCCCTAACTACTCCTTTTTTCGCTATACTGCATCGCCCTTTGTATCTTCATGGTGAATAGAAAAAGACTTCAAGTTTGGTAGATAGGTTGATCGTAGCAAGTTCTAACCCAAGGATGGCAAACTATACCTGAAAGGGGCGTGGTCAGGTCACGTAAACCATTTTTAAATTTTGATGGGCACTAACCATATCTCCGGAATAGCTGAAGCTAGAGTGCTCAAATTTTGCATGCATGTAGGCTATGTCAAGTCCCAGCATAAGGATTACAAATCACCCTTAAAATGGTCATGGTCAGAGTCATGTGACTCACTTTAAATTTTGATGACCCCAATGATATCTCTGGAATGGCTGAAGCAAGAATAGTCAAATTTTGCATGCAGGTAGACTGTATCAAATCATAGCCTATGGTGACATAAACCCCTAAAAGGGGTACGGACAAAGTCACGTGACCCATTTTTTAAATTTTGCCCCAATCATATCTTTGTAACTAGTGAAACTATGCACTTCAAATTTCGTGTACTTATTGATCTAGAGGAATACAAGGACATGCATGATATATTACTCCCAAAAGAGATGTGTTCAACTTCAAAATCACGTGACCTCGTTAAATTTTGGGAAATATATGATAACATCTCGGACATGGTGCAAGATAGAGACATAGTTGTAATGGAAGACTAATAAAAAACTGAATGTGGCCTATTGAATGGCACCATTGCCAATGCCCTTAAATGACCTCAACGGTCACTGTTGCTGTTTTAAAGCTTTATAACTCCCATAGCTCGTGAAACATAGCACATAGCACAGTCCCTCTGAGGTAGCTGAGCTTCTTGTTTATAGAGAGCAAATCAAAAAAAAGGAGCCACTCACAGTGTATGTACAAGATAATTCACAGCAATGTTGCTTACCACGCTGCTGAAGGCGTGGATAGAAGAATTCCTTATAGTCACTGTACTGCACTTCTTGCAAACAAATTATCTATCAATTCACAATGGCTGCAACTGTAATCTACAATCTGTACAATATCTTTTGTCTACACGTCTAGCCTACCTCAGTTATGCTGCAATTGAGCAAGGACACAATACTCCACAATACTCTAGACTTTTTATGGCATCATCATCATTATCACTGCAATCACGTATACATTCATGTAAACATGGCTCACACCACGTCACCTCACTATCAGCACATATAAAGGACAAGAACAATGGGAGGCCAGAGGAGGCAAAGCCCCCAAATGCCACAGATAGCCACCCAAACAAGAATGATCCAGCTCAAAAGCATGACTCCAATACATTCACTTTACTATCCATGTTTTTGCATTAGCGGCATAAGTGTATATAACCAGTAAGCATTACAAAATATCTGAAAGCACCAAAAGGTAAAATAGTCAAATCCCGAACGCAATATTGCTCACTTAGTTTTTAAACTACTTTCAGCTTCAGGGGCAAAGACACCCCCTGGCCCCCATAACCAGAAACTTTGCCCCTTTATGCAAATGGGGGCCGCCACTATATGCTTGTGCTACTGTGCTTGCCACGACTTGGGGCTATAGCTCTCCCAAGCAGCTCCCCAAGAAGTATATTCTGGCCTCTATTTTTGCCCCCTAGATATACCTAGTACAGTATACAGGCAATTAACGATCTTAATCGTTACCTGTCCAAACCTCCAACCGATTGCTCACAACATCCCCATATGCCCATTATCTTGACTGTATTATCCAACATGACCAGTCAATCAACTTGTGCCACTAAGAACTAGGTTCACAGGAGAACTAGTCTCATATCCAAGGAAAAGAACTCCTGTTCTAAATGAAGCAGATCACAACTTAACATTAATGTCTGACTGATAAGTGCACAGATTGATAAGTGCACAGCAAAGTCCCACAGTATTCAGAATTAAATCAGCACATGCAATTGCAATAACATCGTTAAGTTACTTATTTATTGTCTAAGACTACATTATGCAAATATATGACTATTAACACAAACATTGGGGATTTCACAGTCACACAAAAAAACGGATCGTTGACCTACAATTAGCCAAAAAAGGTGCCACTGTGTTATTGTTCAACAAATGCCGACCAAATGCTGACTGATTTTCAAAGTTCTCTGACCATAAAATTTAGCAGTAAATTTATTATCTGTCCCATAGCTATAGCATATAGCATGTGACAGACTATAAAACCAGTTTGGCTCTGTCAGTGTGTCCGTGTGCGGGCACTCGCACGCTCGCTATTCTTGATGGATATTTTCACCAAAATTGGCACAGACGTAAAAAGCCCCAAAAGAAAAAAAACGAGTTCATTGTTGGTAAACATCACACTACAGCTTCCCCATCTTGCCCCCCAAATAAACATTTCAAGCAAAGAGGTCCTCAAAATACATGCAAATATTAATAACAACCTTATAATTGCATAAAATTATGCAAATCGCCGACATTCCTACATCTTATAAGAAATCAGGGTCTAGGAACAAAATAGTGACATCAGATTTTAGACCGGAAGTGGAAATATGGCCATTTCGCACATGTGCTGTAAAAAATATGCAATGTAACTCTTATTTATGACGGAATCGCCGAAATTCCCACGTTTCAGGAAATCCGTGTCAAGGAATACAATGGTGACGTCAGATTTTAGACCGGAAGTGAAAATATGGCCGTTGCAAAAAGATCTCTTCTGTGTCGAGTGGGACGCAAAACCTTAACTCAATCAATTAGAAGTATCACTACATTTCCTTGTAAAATGCCTGGCATCTTCTTGACAAACATTGGCCAACAGCCCATTTTTCACCAACAGTAAGGTAAATTGACCAATCAACAGAGTAAGAAAAATCAGGCACTTTCTACAGAAAGTGAAGAAATAAGAAAAAGCAAACACACACACACATCTGGATCATTCTTGTTCAGCTGATGCATTATGTTTTTACGTCGGTACGGCCAACATAGATGCCGCTCATCACAGTGTTTGTACAGATGAAGATGCTGCTCCAATAAGTCCTGGGCCAGGATATTATATGAAGCCACAGAAAACTCAAATGTACGAACACCTATAATAACAGTCGCACAAACACGTACGACTAATAATTATCAAAAAATACCACAGCTATTCGAAAATAATTAAAGTAAAAAGTAACTGCAAGTAATCATGAGATCATCACAGCACAGAAGCAATGGAAGAACTATAACGTGAGAAATGCATCAACAGTCTACAGTTTTCCACAACAACAGCATGCAAAAAAACATAGGAGACAATTACTCATCAAATCCACACGACTACTGAACTGCAGACATAACATAGTCAAGTACATGCAACTGCAAGTAAATAAAACTTCTCAAGAAAAAGAATGAAAATTACTCCAATGATATAGCATACCAGAACCAGCTGCTACGGAGGATGATCTCTGTCTGCAGTTGCCACGGACAACAGAAGATGTACAAGCAGACATCTGATGATAATCAGCCAAATGCATGGCCTGTAACTGTTGACTGAGATCAGTGTCTTGCTGTTACATACAATAAAGTACAAAATACAAGGCAATCGTGTCCTTAAAGCATATCTGAACATTAACTACTTGTACATAAATAACGGCCATTGTACCACACTACACAACATCAATTATCTTCTTGTAAACTACATAAGTTCTGAATATTTGTCTAAATGACATAGGATGGAAAATGCAAAATAGCAGGCACAGTAGAACACACCACTTGGAAATACTGAAGTAGTTTGGATAAAATACACAGTACACAAGCACATTAATAGCGACATCACAGTAACATACAGTATTATTGAAATAACCTGAACTAAAAACCATATATTAATTAAAACTGCAATAATACAAAAAATCTGCTGAATGCTTCAAACCAGTGATGTTCTGGGTACTCAGGTCAACCCAGTTCAAGTCCAGTACACACATTTCAAGTCTCAGTCCAGCTCAAAATCAATGACCACAATGTGAATATTAATAAAATTATCATGCACTGACAAATAGGTGAATCAATCTGTATGTGCTTTTTGCACTCAGCCGAATAAAGACAACGTTAAAGTAATGGCTTTTATAGTGCATAATGTCAATGCAATCAAAATGGATAGTATTAATTTCTAGCATCTAAATCCTTGGCATAACATTTCTACATGGTAGTAAGTCCCATCTTTGAGTCTGAGTCCATCCAGTGCAAGTCTAAGTCGTGGACTTAAGTGTGTGTCGATGCTGTCGGACTCAAATACTACATCGCTACTTCAAACATTGCAAGACACTATGATTCTTTAAATAACACTGAATTTCAGATTTACAAGCATTTACAAGAAAGATGACTCACCGCATATAATGACACATGACCACGACCCCTGGAAGCAGCACCTCTATGCACTCTGCCACGATAATGATGCTTGTTATAAGCCATTAATATAGCAGGAAAGGTATTTAATATAACGCCAAGATTTAACCTGTAACAAACATCACTAAAATGTATAATTAAATACAATCAATAGTATATACACACACCAATCAATCACAGTGGTAACTGAAACTGCCACGTTTTAACATATAAGTCAACTAGCGTTTACCCGGCCAAAGGCCGGCCGGGAAGTGGGACCACTAAACTGGACTCAGGAGCACAAAAGCGTTTGAGACAGTCCGGCATCGAAGGCTACGGGCCACGCCCCCAGGCCCGCATGCGATTTCCCGTGCTGCTGCAGTACCACCGGCCAGCGCACAGGGGATCTCGCGAACTCTGATTGCAGGCCATTGCGCACGCCAGCGCTCATGGCCCATGCAGACTTTCTTAAAATCGGCCATTTTGCACTGTTTTCATAATTGTTACACATTAAGAGTCTAAATTTTCCGGATGCCTTTTATCCGTTCACGTCTACGTATGACTCCTATGAACCATGAAAAGTTTCATGGAAATCGGTCTGCACGTTTTTGATAAATATGGAAGACAGACACACAGACAACGGCAACTTTATATA